>Ga0209634_1000019_pt1 | contig 250872 bp, 266 predicted proteins | sample LinPmetageLP40_FD_184043 | JGI IMG/M metagenome (GOLD analysis project Ga0209634, IMG submission 184043) | Marine viral communities from the Pacific Ocean - LP-40 (SPAdes) (version 2) | ecosystem: Environmental > Aquatic > Marine > Oceanic | place: Pacific Ocean | collected 2010-08-26
GGGGGGGGGGGGCCCCTTCCGTGCCAGCGGCGGCCTCGTCACACCAGCGATCATCGCCGGTGACGTTACAAAGCGCGGTGTATAATTGCGCGCGCAGCTCGGCCCGCCGGGCCTCCAGCGCGCGGCGATCCTGCGGGGTCACATCCTCGATGCTGGTCTCGGCCTCGGCCAGCACCTGCGTGATCTCCTCGAACGCTTCTGCCAGATGCGCGAAAACCGGATCAATGGATGCCAGTTCGAAGATTTCCGGCACGGCGGTCGGGAATTCGCCCGCCAGGCCTGCAAAGGAATGAGCCATGTGAGTGTCCCCAAGTTATGCCCAAAATCCAAACGATTGTATTTTGTATAGCATCTCTGGGTTGAAATGTCTTCCCTTATTTCAGATATTTGTGCAGGGCGCTCTGCGCGCCCTACAACTCGCCTTCGGACTTGCCCGATTGCTTCCACAACCAAGCTGTCAGGCCCGCGCCGATCAGCAACAGGCTGGCAAACCCGACCAGGGCGGCAATCGCCAATGCATCTACACTCAGATTACCCATGCCCGGTCCTCCTGACGGCTTTTCAGGCCGGGGCGTTCAGGATGGCGCTGATCTCGTCTTTCAGGGCCATGCGGTGCTTGCGCAGCTGCGTCTGGAAGACATCGCTGGCGGGCTCGACATTCGTCTCGATACGGTGAATCTGGCGGTTCACTGCGTGATATTCGTCGGCCAGCCGGGCGAAATGACCGTCCGTTTCCTTCAGTGCATGAATGCGGTCTGTCGCGTCCGGGAATTCCTCGGCGAGTTCGTGCGGTGTGTGGGACATATTGGGTCGCTCCCTGATAAGATGTGTCTGGCACTATCAGGTCATGGGGCGCGGCCACGCGGAATCGGGGAAACTACGTATCCTTGCGGGCAGGGGGCTATTTCTCGCCGAACAGGCCGGATTGCTGACCGCCCGGATTCGGCAGGCCGAGGCGTTCATAGGCCAGCGGCGCTGCGACCCGGCCGCGCGGCGTGCGCGCGACATAGCCCTTCTGCATCAGGTAAGGCTCGATCACGTCCTCCACCGCGTCCCGCGCTTCCGACAGGGCCGCCGCCAGCGTCTCCACGCCGACCGGCCCCCCGGCATAGGTTTTCACCAGCGCATGGAGGTAGCGCCGGTCCAGCGCATCAAGGCCGTCTGAATCGATTTCCAGTCGTTTCAGCGCGCTTCTGGCGGAATCCTGAGTGATCGTGCCGCCATCTGCCTCGGCAAAGTCGCGCACTCGGCGCAACAGGCGCAGCGCGATGCGCGGCGTACCGCGCGCGCGACTGGCGATCTCGATGGCGCCATCTTCCGTGATCGGCGCAGTCAGCTTGCGGGCCGCCGCCATGACGATCCGGGCCAGCTCTTCCGGCTCATAGAATTCAAGGCGCAGCGGTATGCCGAACCGGTCGCGCAGCGGCGTGGCGAGCAGGCCGGCCCGTGTGGTGGCGCCGACCAGGGTAAAGGGGGAAAGATCCAGCCGCACAGACCGCGCCGAGGGCCCTTCGCCGATAACGATATCGAGGGCGTAATCCTCCATCGCCGGATAGAGGATTTCCTCCACGACCGGAGGCAGGCGGTGGATTTCGTCAATGAAGAGGACGTCATTGGGTTCGAGATTGGTCAGGATCGCCGCGAGGTCACCGGCCTTGGCAATGACCGGGCCGGAGGTCGCGCGGAAGCCGACGCCCATTTCGCGGGCGAGAATTTGCGCCAGCGTCGTCTTGCCAAGCCCCGGCGGGCCGAACAGCAGGACATGGTCCAGCGCCTCTTCGCGCTTGCGGGCCGCGTCGACATAGACTTTGAGGTTCGATTTTGCCTTGCGCTGGCCGACATAATCCTCAAACGCCTGCGGTCGCAGCGCGCGGTCCAGCGCATCGCCGCCCTGGGCATTGGGGTCTGAGAGTTCGCCCTCGCGGCTCATCGCGCCAGTTCCTTGAGCGCCGCCTTGATCAGGAGGCTGACATCATCATCGCCGGCATCTTTCGCAGCGCTGGCCACGGCGCGGGCGGCATCTGATTGGGCGTAGCCGAGGTTTGCAAGCGCCGAGATCGCCTCGCTCCGCACGCCAGTCATGGCGGCGACGGGCGCACTGGCAAGGCCTGCGACCTGGGCGGTTTCGAACTTGCCGAACCGGCCCATCGGCGGTGGCTTGCCAGCCAGTTCGCCGGTGATCCGCTCGGCCAGTTTCTTGCCAACGCCTTTTGCGCGTGTCAGCACGGACGCATCGCCGAGCGCAATCGCGTCCATCAATTCTGCCGGTGTGATTGCGTCAAGGATGGCCATTGCGGCCTTGCCGGCCACACCATGCACATCCTGAAGACGAACGAACCAGGCGCGTTCCTCGTCAGAGCCGAAGGCGTAGAGTGTGATCGCCGCTTCGCTGACCTTGGTCTCGACATGCAGGACACTGGTCTCGCCGACATGAACCCTGGACAAGAGCCGCGTGCCGGCCATGCAGACATAGCCGACGCCATTGACATCAATCAGGATGTTGTCCGTGCCGAGCGCGGCAACGGTTCCGGTCAGCCTGCCAATGATCATGCGGCGCCTCGTTTCAATTCCAGCGGCAAATGGTGCGCGGTACAGATTGCGCAGGCGAGCGCATCAGCCGAGTCCGATTTCATGTCTCCGGCGCGGGGCAGGAGGCGTTTAACCATGAAGGCCACTTGGTCTTTGTCCGCTGTGCCCGTCCCGACAATGGCCAGCTTGATCTTGCGTGGGGCGAATTCGGCGACAGGAATACCGGCCATGGAAAGCGCCGCCATGGCCGCGCCGCGCGCTTGGCCGAGTTTCAGCGCCGAGCGGGGATTGGCATTGACCAGCGTTTCTTCAACGCCTGAGGCATGTGGTCCGTAATGCCGGGCCAGTTCTCCGACCGCCTCGAAGATGCCGCCGAGCCGTTCCGACATGGCGAGACTGGTGTCTACCGAGATCACGCCATGCGCAATATGAGCCAGCCGGGCGCCGGTCTGCTCGATGACACCCCAGCCAGTATGGCGGAGGCCGGGGTCGATGCCGAGAATGCGAATCGTGGCTGTCATGACGCCCATCCTATCAGCGGGATGGGTTAATGACACCTTGCATTTTCTCTATTTGTTCACATCGACTGCAGCAGGACCCTATTCGGTTTCCCGTGGCACCAGTACCGAGTCGATGATGTGTACGACCCCATTGCCGCCCTCGACATCAGTTTCGAGAATGCTGGCCTGATTGATCATCAGTTTGCCGCCGCCCATGTCGCGGACCGAAAGGTCGAGGCCGTTCAGACTGGCTGTTGGTACGCCTTCATCTGCGGGGGGCACATTGGAGGCGCGCACGGATCCTTCGACGATATGGTATTCTAGCACGCGGACGAGCTTGTCGGCATTGTCTGGCTTCAGATAGTCTTCCAGCTGGCCAGTGGGCAGGGCATCGAATGCCTCATTGGTCGGCGCGAAGATGGTGTATGGGCCGCCGGTGGCGAGGGTTTCGTCAAGACTTGCGGCTTCAATGGCACCATAGAGTGTCGACAGGCGCGGATCAGCGGCGATCGTGTCCAACACGTTCGGGCCGGAGGTGACCATCTGGTCGCGATCCATTGTGTCGGCATAGATTTCCTCTTCGCCCGCATCCGGGGAAGGGGTAATGTCGACATCATCCGCATAGGGCTGGACAGGGTCTTGCGGTAGTGTGCGCGTGTCTGAAGACTCGCCGGAACAGGCAGCCAGGAATAGTGCGGACGCAACGGGAATGAGTAAGTGGCGTTTCATGAGCGGGGATCCTTTCCTCCGGCAGGCAATGATCAGATAACGCGCGCCTTCGGGTTTGGTTCAGCGGCACCGAGCAAAATTTATCTCTCAATGGGCGCTATCTGTGGCGGGACGAGGGCGACCCATTGTCCAATTCACGACGCCGCGTACGGAGGGGTTCGGCGCGCACCAGATTTCGCCGGTCGCGGTGATTACCGTGACCCATATGAGGTTGTGCTCCTGGCCGTAGTCGATAACGCCAATGGCGAAGCCGTCGCCCCGGTCCGTGACGGTCAGCGGGATAGGTGGATTGAGCTGGGTGAACATGTCCTGTGGCTTTCTGTGGGAGAGAGCCGGTAGAACGCCGGAAATTTGAGAAGGTTGCGCGCGTATCTACTGCGAAAACAAATTCACGTCTGCTGTGCCATGTGTGGTGCATCGCTTTTTGCAATTATTCCGTTTCGAAACAATGTCTGCAAGTGGGCGATGACCTCCGCTTGCGGAGGGGCATCGGCGCTTTGCGTTCCAGCGATGATGTCAGGGATCGAAAACCCCGCCGGTTCAGAGGATAGGCGACGAAGGATGGGCGCGAAGTTCGCGGGGAAGTCCAACAGACCATTGTCGCACGGCAGACTCACCTGACCGCCGGATGCGATGAAGCGCAGCGGCGGCAGCACCACAAGAAACCTGTCCGTCGCCGACGCGGCTGGCAGGGGCAATACCGGATCGGGTTGCCATCCGGTATAGGGTCCTTGCGTCAGTGAAGTCAGCCAGGGGCTGCTCATCGCTTCCGGCCCAGCCAGCGTTTCACTCACCAGGGTTTGAAATTCGGCAAGGCGGTCGCGCATATAGTCTGACACCGTGTCAGGAAGGTTCCCGTGCGCGTCATCCAATGTGACGGGAGGTCCTCCGCGCCAGCTGTCGCGAGACGCCGCGAACTCCTGGAGCAGGGGGGCCAATTGGTCGAACAGGTTTCGGGGGGCAAAATAGAGGTTCAGCGCGAGCGAATACCCGACGCCGCGGGCGGCGTGCCACGCGCCGGCTGGAAGGCACAGAAGGTCGCCGGGGTTCAGCTCGACTTCCTGAAACGCCATATCGTCCGGCAGGGTCCCGACATCAATGTCGGCGGGCTCAGCGCGACCTTCGAAACAGGTCGCATTGTTATCGGGCCAGCGTTTGGCGGCCTCGGTGGAATATATCCAGCGTTTCTTTCCCGCGATCTGAAGCGTCGTGGCGACGCGCCGATCATAATGCATGGGCAATCCGGCGCCGTCTGGGGAGGCATAACAATTGACCCCGACTGTGCCGGTAAAGCTGAGTCGCGCGCGGATCGCCTGGGCCCAGCGGGCCAGGAAGGGATCGGCCATGTGAATATTGGTGATGCAGATCGTGGCGCCTGATTTCAGCAGATCGCTGGCCTCGCCCAGTTGCGCTGAAAACATGGGCTTGCGGCTGCCAGCTTTTTCTCCGCCCGCGAATGAGGCGGTCAGGTTGAAGCGGGGATCTTCGATATGCTGCCCTCGTGCGAGAGCCAGCCTCAGTCTTTCCATGCTGAAAATATGGTCAAACTTCCCGGCATGTCCTTTCACATGCAGGGACTGACGCGCGAAATAGCGATCCACAAAGTCTTCGCATGATACCGGGCTTAACAATTCTGCCAGTTCGCGGCCGTTCAGGGCGGCGGGCGCATCTGGGCTTGCCGGCCTGGCTGGATCGCGCAGCGAGCTGAAATCTGTCATTCGGTCGGACCTCCCCGGTCTCGGGCGCTTTTTGCATTGCCCTGAGACCTAGGCAGATAATCCCAATCCGGCGATGGGACAAGCATTGCGGGGAAGAGTTGGCGTGACAGACGCCGACAGAAGATTCGAAAAATGGCAGACCGCGTCTGCGGCCTGCCATCGGATCGGCGTTGCTCGCCCGGAGTACCGGGCGGGGAGTGCATTCGCGCCGAGGCGATTATTGTTCCGGAGTTTCTTCCGGTTCTTCAACGTCCACGGTTGGAACTTCGACTTCTTCTTCGACCATCACAACTTCAGGCACGAGCACCGTTTCGGTTTCTGTGCCGACATTCACTTCGCCCGTATCGACATCATATTCGGGGATCTTGCCAGCTTCGGCGTCAATGGCGACATCCACATCCGGCAGCTTGCCGGGCTCTGTCTGGTCCACATCGATCAGCGTAGAGCCGAGCCAGACGGCCCCGACGAGGGCGACAACGGCGACGGCGATTCCAATGACTTTTCCTGTACTCATGTTCTGGGTCTTCCTTCTTGTGCTTTGTTGCGCAGTTCAGCGCGCTTGCGAACATAACGGGGCTGTAATCGAATGGTTCCGGCCAGCACTCGCTCCAGCACAGGCGTCCGGAGCGGCGGGGCCGTCCGGGTGTCTGGGCTGAATTACGGAAAAAGCCGGCTCAGGGCGGGGCGCGGGCCGGGCTGACCTGGCCGATCGGCGCATGGCCGAACTGGTCCCGAACTGGTCCATAAAGTGTCCATAAGATGTACAGACTGGTCCAGACAAAAGCGGACGGGACATCGAGGCCACAGGGCAGGTCGCTTGCCAGAGCTGGGCTCTGCCAGCGCGGCACACGCGGCGGCGTATAAGTGTACGCATTGTCCGGCGTCGGCGCATCGCCGATATAGCGAATGACCACATTGCCGTACTTGTCGACCGTGACGAAGACGCGCCGCCCGGTGCGTTTGCGCCAGGCCGTCAGCCGTACAAGGTTCCACCACAGCCACGGCCAGCAGAAGGCCCAGACATGGGCAAAGAAGGGGCGATAGGCCGGGTCCATGTGGGGAAGTGTGGCATGGTGGGGCAGCCTGTCGGATATCTTGCCCGCGTCGTCCTCCCCGATGGCGAAGTCATCCGGGGGCCCATCTCCTGAATTTGCCACCGCAGCGCGCGGCGCTTTGTGCAGCGCCTGCGCGCCTCACGGCACAGGTCGCGCCCGCCGCCGCATTCAGAGTTGGGCCCCCAGACCGCTATCGCGGCCGGGGGGTGACGCATGAGGAGAGCGCGGGATGTATCCAGCAGGGTCGCAATCGCCGCGCTGGTCCGCCTAGCTTCGCGACGGATAAATGCCTTGCGTCACGATACACTGCTTCAGCGCGAGATAGGGTGGCATATTGTTGCCGGCGGTGGAGTCGCCGAGTGGGTCTGCCCCGCCATCATGAGCCAGCGCCGGGCCGGCAATGTCAGACTCCGTGCCGCCGCGCTCGCCCTGTCGCCGGTCGGTCAGGCCGGGGCCCTGGCCCGCGCCCACCATGACGCGCCCGCGAAGATCCGGCAGGGCGAAAGTCGTGCGCCCGTCGCCGCCATACATTGTGCCGAGCAGGGAGAAGAGGGCGGTATTCTCGGCAATCGGTAGCAGGCGGCCATCGGCCTCCATCATACCGCGCGGACAGAAATTGAAGCCCACCGTGACGATCTCGCCGAGATAGTCATCCATCCCCGCATTGGCGGCCGGCGCCGCCCCCGCCATGAGCGCGCCAGTCAGGGCTGCCGCCATCGCAAATTTCTGAATCATTGTGTGTCCTCCCAATATGGAGGGTTCACTCTATGACGCTGTGCGGGCGTGGCAAGAAGAAGGATCGCGGGGCGGTGGAGCAGAGGTCAGGCGTCGTTGTCCGCATCCCCCGGCTCCACGGGACCAATACCCTTTGACAGATTGGCCTTCCGGGCGCGGAAGAAGAAGGCAATGGAGCCGGCATAAGCGGCCAGTGTCATGAGGGCGACGAGTTTCGGGATCACATGGAAAGGCTGTTCGCCCACGGCGACCGCGCCGAACCAGCCAAGGTCGCTGTGCGGCAGCTGGCCGCGCTCGGCCAGCAACAGGCCGAGCCGGGCAAAGTCGCTATAGGACTGGAAGATCTCGTTGCAGAAGCCGAGGGCGAACATGGAATAGATGACCAGCGCGATCCACATCATCACCCGGTCCAGCCGGTGGGCGGCGAGATAGCTGGTCACCAGCATGCCGAAGACCAGCGTCATGTAATTCGCCATCGTGCCATTGCCGACCTGGATGGCCTCGTAGAAGAGATAGGTGAGTTCGTAATTCGTCATGCCGCGTCCCCCGTCGCGCTATGGGCCAGAAGGCAGCTTAGGCGGAATTTTCCCGGGCGTGAAGCGCGCGGGTCATGACCCGCCGGACGGCAAGAGCGGATGGCGGGTTACGCTTCGCTAACCCGCCCTACGGGGCGACGCTAATAATGCGGGGGCGGCCGGTCCACGGGGGCCGCGTCGCCGGGTGACCGCTCGCTGTCGGCGACGCGCTCGGCGAGGCGCGCGACCTGTCGCTCCAGCCGCTCGATCAGCTTCCATTGCGCCGTGATGGCCGCGTTGAGATCCTCAATCGTCTGGTCCTGATGGACCACACGCATTTCAAGCTCGTCGAGGCGGGATGTGCCTGTCATGGGGGGAGGGATTAGCGGCAGGGGCGGGGCGAGGCAATGGGGGGAATCGTAGGGCGGGTCATGACCCGCCAACTCTGCGCGTGAAATGGCGGGCAACGCCGATACCCACCATCCGGACGCGCCGCAAACATCGCCCGGTGGGTATCGCTCCGCTCAACCCACCCTACGCTTGCGGGAAGATGGAAACTTGCAATTAGAATATAGTTTTGATGATCTTGTCGACGCCATTGATCAAATCAGCTCCGTCATCAGGCGTAGGCGGAGTTTCTTTGTTATGATCACATTTGTTTCGTAAGTCGGCCAAGTGTTGAATGAAGCGCCAGGTCGCAAGCTCGGTCGTGCCGGTGTCCTTCAGCGCATCGTTAAGGTCGCTGATCGCTAGGTTCTTCTTGCGCGGCAGACATCCATGTTTGGTGCATACTTCGGCCAAATGACTTTCCAGTACCACGCCTGCGATAGCACCTGCTCCCCTTACAAATTTGTGCTTAAGCAACTCCCTTGCCGCATCCAATTCGGAGTCCAGCAAATCAGCTTGAACCATTGTTTTGATATCGAATAAGCTGCTCTCAAAGCACCTCCCAATCGAACTCAAAATTGATACTTGATTATCCAATTTGGATTGGGCGGTAGCGGGAGATGCCTTAACGGAACTGCCCATAGAAATGGTCAGGCCACTCAGGGCGTCTTCGATCACGTAGTTGTCAGCGGAAATGTCCTTCCGGTTCGCTCGTGGTCTTTCGTACTGCCGCTTGAAGTCCTCAGCACGGTCTGGAAGTAGTTGCTGAATGACCCGGAGCGATTCAGAATACCATGATTGATATGCATCGGAAAAATCTGCAGCGGTATTGCGTATATTCGCGCCTTGCTTTTTTGCCGCACTTTTCGTGCTTTCATCTTTTGCATTTTTAATGCCGTCAGCGATGGCTTTCTCAAACGCTTCCTTGCGGTGCATATACCCAAATGCAAGTTGGATAATACGTCCATCCTGCTGCAGACGATCAAAATCAGATTTGAATTTGTCTCGTAAGGATTGAGACGCTGGAGATCGCTCCCTGCTTGTAGGCTGCTTCTTAGCGGTCATCATTTCTTCTCCCCAACATAAATCTCTCCACCCTTCTCCACAAACTCCTTCGACTTCTCCTCCATCCCCTTGCGGGCCTCTGCCGCCTGCTTCTCCAGATCGGTCCGTTCGTTCTCCGACATCCCCGCTGCGTACTCCCGCACTTCGGCGGTGATCTTCATGCTGCAGAATTTGGGGCCGCACATGGAGCAGAAATGGGCGACCTTGTGGGCCTCTTTGGGCAGGGTCTGGTCGTGGAAGTCGCGGGCGGTTTCGGGGTCGAGGGCGAGGTTGAACTGGTCTTCCCAGCGGAAATCAAAGCGCGCGCGGGAGACCGCATCATCACGCACCTGCGCGGCGGGGTGGCCCTTGGCGAGGTCGGCCGCATGGGCGGCGAGCTTGTAGGTGACGACGCCGACTTTCACATCGTCCCGGTCCGGCAGGCCGAGATGCTCCTTGGGCGTCACATAGCAGAGCATGGCCGTGCCATACCAGCCGATCATCGCCGCGCCGATGCCGGACGTGATATGGTCATAGCCGGGCGCGATGTCGGTGGTGAGCGGCCCCAGCGTATAGAAGGGGGCCTCGCCGCATTCGCGCAGCTGTTTCTCCATGTTCACCTTGATCTTGTGCATGGGCACATGGCCCGGCCCTTCGATCATCACCTGGCAGCCCTTGTCCCAGGCGATCTTCGTCAGTTCCCCGAGGGTTTCCAGCTCTGCGAACTGGGCCGCATCATTGGCGTCGGCAATCGCACCGGGGCGCAGGCCGTCGCCCAGTGAGAAGCTGACATCATAGGCGCGCATGATGTCGCAGATCTCTTCAAAGTGCGTGTAGAGGAAGCTTTCCGTGTGATGGGCGAGCATCCATTTCGCCATGATCGAGCCCCCGCGCGAAACGATGCCGGTGACGCGATCCGCGGTGAGGTGGATATAGGCGAGTCGGACGCCCGCATGGATGGTGAAATAGTCGACGCCCTGTTCGCACTGTTCGATCAGCGTGTCGCGATAGACTTCCCAGGTCAGGTCTTCGGCGACGCCGTCGACCTTTTCCAGCGCCTGGTAGATCGGCACCGTGCCGATGGGTACGGGGCTGTTGCGGATGATCCATTCGCGCGTGTTGTGGATGTTGCGGCCTGTCGACAGGTCCATGACATTGTCGGCGCCCCAGCGGATCGCCCAGACCATCTTGTCGACTTCTTCTTCCACGGAAGACGTGACCGCTGAATTGCCGATATTGGCATTGATCTTCACAAGGAAGTTGCGGCCGATGATCTGCGGCTCCAGCTCGGCATGGTTGATGTTGGACGGGATGATGGCGCGGCCGGCGGCAATTTCCTGGCGGACGAATTCCGGCGTGATGAATTCCGGGATGTGCGCACCGAAGCTCTCGCCCTGCGCGATCTGTTCCGCAGCGCCGTCCACGGCCTTGGCGCGGCCGATATTCTCGCGGGTGGCGACATAGATCATCTCTTTCGTGATGATGCCGGCCTTGGCGAATTCGTATTGCGTGACCTTGTGCCCCGGTAGGCCGCGCAGCGGCTTGTGCGTGACCGGGAATTCGCGGGCAAGGTATTTGCCTTGTGCGCCGCCATTGTCTTCGGGCTTCACATGGCGCCCGTCATATTCCTCGACGCCGCCGCGCTCCAGCACCCAGGCGCGCCGGTCGCGGGCGAGGCCCTTTTCCACGTCGATGGTGACCGACGGATCGGTATAGGGGCCGGACGTGTCATAGACCGGCACGGCAGGCTCATTGGCGCTGGGGTGAAGGTCGATCTCGCGATGCGGCACAGCGATGTCCGGCGCGTCGGCGGGGTGGGAATAGACCTTGCGGCTGGCAGGCAGGGCGCCGGTGGTGACTTTGGGGGTCTCGAACTGGCTTTGGTCCGTGGGCTTGTTCATGGCGCATCCTCGCAAGCATTAAGGCCTGCACCAATGGAATAGAGAGGGAATCCGGGTCGCATGGGCCCACTATGCCATTCCGTCCCTACGCCGGCGCAAACCGGATCAGGTTCAAAGGGTGCTGGAGCGGTGTTCTTTCGAACGGTCAGCGCGGGCGGAAAACCGGTTCCCACGTTTCCTCGCTGACCTCAGCTCCATCTCAGCGCTTACCAGACGCGCCCCTCGGATGGCCGGGAGAATAGGCGCGTTTTGGGAGGAAGAAAAGGGGGCAGCTGGCGAGAAAAGATAGGTGATTACCTAAGTGTCTTGACAGGCGTCAGTCCATCGCAATAGATAGGCGCATGCCTAACTATTCTTCTTCCGATCCAGCCGCTCTCGACCGGGCCTTCCACGCCCTCGGCGATGCGACCCGGCGCGGCGTGATCGCGCAGCTGAGCCTCGGCGAGGCGAGCATTGCCGAGCTGGCGGAGCCCTATGACATGGCGCTGCCGAGCTTCCTGCAGCATGTCCGCGTGCTGGAAAAAGCCGGGCTCGTATCCAGCCGCAAGGAAGGCCGGGTCCGGCACTGCCGACTGGAAGCGGCGCGGCTGGCAGAGTTGAAATCCTGGATCACGCAATATCAGCAGGCCTGGGCGGCGCGCCTCGACCGGCTGGATGCTTTCCTGAACGCAGACGACCCCGAAAAGGACACCTGACATGACTCATCATACCGTACAGCATGGCACCGCCACAATGGAGAAGGGGCTTTCGGCCTCGCCGGCCCGCGTCTTTGCGGCCTGGGCCGATCCGGAGCAGCGCAAGGTCTGGGGCTCGCCCTCTGACGAGATCGATATGCGCATCGATGCGGCCGACTTTTCCGTGGGCGGAGAGGATGTCACGACCTGTCTGGCGGGCGGCGAGGCCGTGGCCGTGGTGCGCGGCCGCTATCATGACATCGTGCCGGACAAGCGCATCGTCTATACCGAGATCATCGCCTCCATGGAGGCAACCGAAGGGGCCTGCCTTGTCTCGGCGGAGTTCCTGCCGAACGGGGAAGGGACGCGCTTGGTCATCACGCTGCAGACCGTGGCACTGGACGGATCGGCCCTGCTGGAGGAGGCGCAAGCGGGTTGGGGCAGCGCCCTGATACGGCTGGAGGAATTGCTACAGGCAGGCTGATCCGGGTTGGGGCTGTACTCAGTTGCAGAAATAGCAGCTGATTAATCCCAGACGGCATTCTGTTAACCTTATGGCGACTCCGAATCGCGATGATGGGCGCAAACCCCGACCCCGGAGATGTGCTTCATGGCCTTTACTGCAACATTCGGCGGCGCCGAAGAGACCAAGGCAAAACCGAAATACAAGACCTTCAAGGTGGACCTCTGGGCGACCGATCTGAACCCGACCGAAATCGGGATCATGAAACAGACCCAGCATGAGGCCGCGTCTGACCAGTTCACCAAGGACATGGAGATCTTTGGCCAGATCAAGGATGGTCGCGAGCGGACGGGCATTCTCGCCTATCGCAAGGAAATGTGGAAAACCGGGGAAGGCATGAAGCGCCGGCTGGTGCTGAAATTGTTTTCCGAAGGCATGCACTGGCGCGGGACGGCAGAATTGTTGATGGGCCGGTCATTGCAACTGAGCATTGGGGCGAAGGGCACACCGGTGCCGTCCTATTCAGTCAATATCAGCCGTCATGACCAGATTATCCAGTTGGAACGGTCGGCGCAGAAGTGGCCGCTTTTCCCGGAGAAATTTTCCTTTTTTATCGACACGACGAAAGGCCCGCGCTTCTATCGCCTGCGCCGCAACGTCATAGGCATCGGTGCAGACTATAGTCTGTATGATGATCGGGGTCGCAAGATCGGCAAGCTGGATCACCGGATCATCAATCTGGGCGGATCATGGATCGTTAAAGTGGATGCGGCGGAAAGCTATGCCAAGCTGGAGGCCGTGTTGCAGATGTTCTGTGCCCTGCTAAAATTCAACGGGGCCGCGCGTCGGCATGTGGCGAAAGAAGTCGAACAGCTGCATCTTGGGCGGGCCGTGCGCCAACTCGACACGCAGGAGCGCAATCTCTACCTGAACCCGCGCCGTCGGCGCTGATTGGTCAGGCTGCAGGCCGCTTCAGTTCGATCCACAATTGCTCCGACTGAGCCAGCAGCTGGCCGTCGCGCGTGAACAGTGCGGTGGCAGCGCCATGCTTGCGACCGTCATCATAGAGAGACCAGCCAGCCACAATGAGATCGTCACCGGGGGCGGGGCGTGCATGCACCTGCGCGGTGATGCGGGCCAGCACCATCGGATTGTCCTGAAAGCCAATCGCAAAGGCGCCCGGACAGTCGAGCGCGGCCCATAGTATTTCCGGGCGCACCAGGCCGTCTTCGCCTGCAAGGCTTTCATCCGGTGTCCAGACATCCGTCACCCCGTCATAGCCATTCGGCTTGCCGGTGAAGAGGCAGAGGCCATCGTCGGTGCGCTCTGGTCCACAGACATAGCAGCGGGGAAACGCGTGGGTCTCGACAGGGGGGAAACTGTCCGGGCCTGTCTGTGCTGTCTCGAAGCTTGGCGCAGCGGGAGGAGGGGCAAGCCGCGCGGCAGGTTGCGCGGTCATGACCAACTGGTCCCCATGCCGGACTTCGTATCCGTCGTCTGTTGGGACAACCTCCATCGCGATGTCGAGTGGGGGTGGCGCGCGCAGGGAAACTTCTGCCGGACCATCAATCTGGCTTGCGGCGAGACCTGCCGAGATGCCTCCATTGGCCGAGCCCGGGGGGCCGTTGAACATGGCAGGCACGAGGATGGTGAGCGGTGTGGACATGGGCAACTCCTGTCCTGCGCGCATGCCGATAGCGGCGAGTGAGGTCAATGCGACATGCAGGCAGGATGCGCGCTAGTCGAGCAGACCGAGTTCGCGTTGCTTTTTCTTGCTGAGGGCATTGGCGATCAGGCGAAAGGATTCGGCGACATAGTCCTTGAGGTCGTCATCCGACAGGGTTTCGTCCGAGAAACGCTGGATCCATTTCATGCCACGTGAAGCAAGGTAAGGCGCGCCCTGGCAGCCGGGCTGGTCTTTCAGGATATGAAAGCTGATCGGGCGGACCTTGAACGTACAGGCGGCGAGCTGGTCGCCGTCCGGTGTGCCCATGGCGAAGACCTTGCCGCCAATCTTCCAGACATGGGAGCCACCCCATTGGACCACATGCGTTGTCTGGCCGAGGCCTGCACAATAGGAATTGTAATCTTCCAGTGTCACCGCGCGAGCGCCTGCTGCGTGCCGCTGTCCCAGCCTACGAGGATTTCCGCACCGGTATCGATGACCGGACGTTTGATCAGCGTGGGATTCGCCTTCAGCAGGGCTGCGGCGCCTTGGCCCAGCGCGCCTGACTTCTCAGCCTCTGACAAGGTGCGCCATGTGGTGGAGCGGCGATTGACGAGTTTTTCCGCGCCGACGGCCTTCAGCCAGGCTGGCAGGAGCCGGTCAAGGTCGGCGTCTTCGCGAATGTCGACAAAAGCGCTCTCCCGGTCCGAGGCATCAAGTTCTTTCAGGGCTTTCTTGCAGGAATCGCAATTCTTCAATCCGTACAGCGTAACCGGGCCAGCCGACATGGGGGTCTCCTCTAAGTGTGGTGCCTCAAAGGGCTAGAACGCACCGATGGCAAACACAACCAGGCCAAGCGCGAGCGCAACAATGCCAAATCCGCGCAAATGATCATCATCCGGCATCATCCAGTGTGCCAATGCCCAGAGTGGTTTGGGCCATGCCACCAGGAGGAGACCTTCGACGAGCGCCCCTGCGATGATCAGGGTTGCGATGCCATCGGTTGCGGTGGAGAAACTGTTCTGGACTGACAAGGTTCCCCCCGCCGCAAAGATCATGACCGCGCCGCACAGAAAGCCGATCGCCGGGCTGTCTTCCAATTCGTCGATCAGACGGGCCATGCGGTCAGGGCTGGCCAACAGGCCGGCACCACACGCCATGAAGTAGAGGCCGAAGACGAGCAGGATTGTATGGGCGAGCATGACGGGCTCCTCTGGATACGCTGATCAGCATATCATGCCGGGCGGGGTTGGGCAGTCCGTATCGGAGGGGCGGACCACGCCGACAATCGGGCCCATATCGAGACCGGTCTCGTTGCGGCCGATCTCCGGCGCGTAGAGCTTTGAGACATATCCATCCAGAAAGAGGGCGTTGGGCGTGTTCAGCTTGTCGCGAAACAGGCTGGCAAAACTGTGGAAGTTCACGGGCACATCACTGATGGCGAAATAGAGCGTTGCGCCATCGGCGGTGACGCCCACGCCATTGCGACGTTTCCGGCTGGGGCCGTCCGCGTTGAATCTCGGATGCAATGCACCGTCGATTACCAGCATGGGGCCGGATTGTGTCGCAAAGCGCGCGTCCGGTGCCTCGGCCTCAAAGGCGAGACTTTCTGTGACATGGGGGGTGCCGTCTTGATCCACCCAGAATACCCCGTTGGGAAGCAGGCCGAAATTGCCCGGCCCTTCACGCGTCACGAGCGAGGCGACTTTCTCGCCCTGCTCGACATAAAGCCCGACCGGGCGGCGGTCCTGATGATACATGCCGGCGTTCATGGCAAACTCAAGCGTCTGGCCGTGATCGGCGAGATGGGCGGCCAGCCGGTCGAACTGACCGAAGGGCGCGCCATCGGGGTGAGTGAGCCAGAGGTTTACCGATGTGGGCGTCTCAAAGGAGCACACCGTATAAGGTTGGCCGAGATGCTTTACCGGGGCGCAGGGCGACGGCGTTTCCGCCTGAGCGCAAGCTTGCATCAGAACCGTGCAGACGAGAATGGCAAACCAGAGACGCATGCCGACAAATTAGCGGCTGGCTGGATCAAGCGCCATGCACAAATTCCACGAGACTGGGGATCGGTATGTTTTCGATATATCGAACCTTGAAATTTAGATATATCGAAATTATCTGAGGTTTAGATATATCGAAAGGACTTGAAATGACGTATCGAAATAGAAACATGAAACATCGTCGTGGCGCAGGTTGCGGCACACGAGAAAATGGACCCATGCATGGAGGTCGACGCGGTATGAGACATGGTAGAGCGGATGGTCATCGCGGCGGACGCCGTCGGCCCCTGAATCATGGCGATCTACGCCTGTTGATCCTCGAGCTTGTCTCGGAGGAAGCCCGCCACGGCTATGACTTGATCCGTGAGATCGAGAGCCGGACGGGCGGGGCTTATGTCCCCAGTCCCGGCGTGATCTATCCTGCGCTGGAGGCCCTCCTGGACCTCGGCCTGGTCGAGGCGGAAATGGATGGTCAGCGCCGGACGTTTCGCCTGACGAAAGACGGCAGCAAAGAGCGCGCAGAATCAGCCGAGACAATCGAGGCGATCGAGGCCCGCCTCACCGACCTTCAGGAGAGCGATCGACCCGAAGATCCGCAGGATGTGCGCGGGGCCATGCATCGACTACGCCACGCAGTGCGAGATGCGGCCCGGTCGGCGTCGAATGATGGCGAGACGCGCAAGGCGATCGCGGATATTCTGACGGATGCCCAAGAGCAGATCACCGCGCTGAAGGGCGCCTAGCCGGTTTGACCGGGTGCACTATGGAGAAGGGGAGGCGATGCCTCTCCTTTTCTATTCGGCAGCGGCTTCCAGCGCTTCGCGGCGCTTTTCAGCGGCGGACTTCTTGACGCTCTCGGAGCGCAACTGTCCGCAGGCGGCGAGAATGTCGCGTCCGCGCGGTGTGCGGATCGGGGACGCATAGCCCGCCTGGTTCAGCACTTCGGCGAATTCCTCGATTGTGTCCCAGTCGGAGCATTCATAAGGGCTGCCCGGCCAGGGGTTGAACGGTATGAGGTTGATCTTTGCCGGCACGCCTCTCAGAAGGCGGACGAGGTCGCGCGCTTCAGCAAGACTGTCATTCACGCCCTTCAACATGACATATTCAAACGTCACCCGGCGGGAATTGCCCAGGCCGGGATAGGCGCGGATCGCCTCGAACAGTTCCTTCAGATTGTACTTGCGATTGATGGGAACAATCTCATTACGCAGATCATCATTCGTCGCGTGCAGTGAGATGGCGAGCATGGCATTTGTGCGTTCGCCAAGCTCGACGATCTTCGGCGCGACACCCGCCGTGGAAACGGTGATGCGGCGCCGGCCAATTGCTATGCCATCGCCGTCACTGATCGTGTCGATCGCTTCGGCGACATTGTCCAGATTGTAGAGCGGTTCGCCCATGCCCATGAAAACAATATTCGTCAGGCGTCGGTCTTCTTCATCACTCGGCCAGCCATCCAGCGCGTCCCGCGCGATCAATACCTGCGAGACGATTTCCTGTGCGGTCAAGTTGCGGACGAGCTTTTGTGTGCCGGTATGGCAGAAGGTGCAGTTCAGAGTGCAGCCGACCTGGCTGGACACGCAGAGTGCACCCGCCTTGCCGACATCGGGAATGTAGACGCTCTCGCCTTCGATGCCGGGGCCGAAGCGGGCCAGCCATTTCTGCGTGCCATCGCGAGAGACCTGATGATCCGCGATCTCGGGCCGGGTGAGGATGAATTTCTCGCCCAGCTCCGCGCGCAGGTCCTTGGCGACATCGGTCATGCCATCAAATTCCTGAACACCAAAATGGTGCATCCAGCGGCGCAATTGTTTTGCGCGCATACCGGCTTTCTTTGGCTCCAGGCCGAGCGCTTCCATCTCTGCTTTCAGAGCAGGCAGGGACAGGCCCGCCAATGAGCGGGGGGCAGGGGATGCAGCGTCGCCGCGCCGGGTAAGGTCAAGTTCAATTTTCATGATGCGGCGCCTATAACACGCTGAAGCGGTTGAAGGAATTGCTGGCTGCAGGCCTCACATTACGGGGAGTTAATGAGGATCGCCATTGTTTTGTCATCGATGGAACGGAAAGACTGACCCACGCGTTAATAAGCGTGCCCAATTCCGGGCTGTCCTTTCCAAAGGAGCTGATGACATGAAACGCCTTTCCTATGCGCTGCTTGCGCTTCCCCTGATTGCCCTTCCAGCCTGTGAGACCGGGCCGAGCCAACGGGTTCTGACCGGCGCTGGCGTCGGGGCCATTCTTGGCGCTGGTGCAGGTACGCTTGCAGGTGGCGACGATGGCCGCAACGCTGCGATTGGCGCAGCCGTGGGCGCAATTGCTGGCGCCGCAGCCGGTGACTATATGGACAAACAGGAGCGCCGCCTGCGCGAGCAAACCGCTGGCACGGGCATTGGTGTTGAGCGCCAGGGCGATCAGATCGCGCTGACCATGCCGTCCAACATCACTTTCTCCGTGAACAGTGCCACGATCCAGCCGAACTTTTATAGCGCGCTGAACGATGTCAGTCTGACGCTGGTCGACTATCCATCGACAGCCGTGGATATCATTGGTCATGCCAGCTCTGACGGCCCGGACGACTACAATATGGACCTGTCCCGTCGCCGTGCAGAATCGGTCCGTTCCTATCTCGTAAACCAGGGCGTCACGCCTGTTCGCCTTGCGGCTGTTGGTATGGGTGAGACCCAGCCAATCGCGGACAATGCGACTGCTGAGGGCCGCGCCGCCAACCGCCGCGTGGAAATCATCCTGACGCCGATCACGCAGGAAAGCTACTAAGCTGAAATTGCAGACCTCATCGCCTCGATGGGGTCTGCATACCGTTTTTCCATGGCGGCGAGCAATTGCGCGTTTGCCGTGGAAGGATGGCCCGAATTGGCAGGCGGTGCAGGATCATATTCCACTGCCAGCTGAATTCCTTCGGCCACGTTCTGGCCCGAAATTTCCATGACAATCTGAAGCGCGAAATCGATGCCGGCGGTAACGCCCCCACCGGTATAGGTGGTGCCGTCCCGAACGCAGCGCGCTTCGGTGGGCACAGCGCCGACCAGCGGCAACAGATGGTGATAGGCCCAATGGGTGGTCGCCTTTTTGCCGTTTAGCAGGCCTGCTGCACCGAGTATGAAAGCGCCCGTGCAGACGGACGTCACATAGGTTGCTGCCGCGCCGGCCTTGCGAACGAAATCCATCGTTTCCCCGTCAGCGAGCGCATCGACCACACCAAACCCGCCCGGCACGAGGAACATGTCGAGATCGGGCGCATCTGCGAATGTGCCGGTCGGCACGAGGCCTAGGCCGCAATCGCTCGGCACAGGATCAGGGGATTTTGCGAGAATATGGGTTTCCGCGCCGGGCATACGGTGGAGTATCTGGAGAGGGCCGGTGAAATCGAGTTGAGTCACATTCGGGAAAAGGACAAAGCCGATATTCATGATGCACTCCGATTCCAGCCCCAGATTGCCGGTGCGGTATTGATAGCAGTCGCCACACGTCGTAGCGAGTCCGGCGGCGTGATGCCGGTCGATATTTGCACGACTTTCCTGATCGCAGCACCTATACAAGCGTTCAACACCGAACGCGAAGAGGATCGGAACATGCAGGACTCCGTTCCGACCCATAATCCGCGAGGCCGTTTCGGTCAGTCAGCGCCTTATCGGGGCCTCTTCTCCGAAGGCATTCGCGGGCTCTCCTGGATGTTTCTGAAAGCGACGGGCTGGCATGTCGCCACAGACTGGCCGGACGTCTCCAAATCCGTGATCATAGCCGCGCCTCACACCTCCAATTATGACGGGCTGGTCATGCTCGCCATTGCAGGCTGGTACCGACAAAAGCTCAGTTGGATGGGCAAGGCTTCCCTCGTGCAAGGGCCGTTTGGCGGCTTGCTCCGGCGAGCAGGCTGCGTGCCGGTTGAGCGGTCAAAATCGAAGGATGTCGTGTCGCTGATGAAGGAGGCGTTCGACGCGGCGGATACGCTCCACCTCGCGATCGCGCCTGAAGGGACGCGCAATGCAAATCCGGTCTGGAAAACTGGGTTCTGGCATATCGCCCAATCCGCCAATGTGCCCTTGTTCAGCGCCGTGCTTGATTTTGGAACCAGGGAAATGCGGCTGGAGGGACCGATCATGCCTGGCGGGGATTTCGAGACCGATATGGACGTGATCATTTCGCACTATCGCGATGCGAAAGGCCGCCATCCTGAGCGCTTCTGTCTACCGGGTCGGGCGCCTTAGCGGCAGATTGCGGAGGCCTTGTCGATGGCCGCTGCCGAGCCGCTCAGCGAGAAATGATAGGCCACTTGCGTGTTGCGCTGGGAAACGGCTTCAATCCGGAGTTCTGATCCCTTGCGAAGGGCCGAAACAATCCGGGAATCGTCGGAATCATCTGCGAACGCTTCACGCCCGACGCCAAACATGGCCCAGGACGACCGTCCGACGCTGGCCTTCGGCGCCAGGTCTTCCCGCAAGTCAAAGCCGACTTTCAAGCTCGGCTGGTTGCGCGCGCGACCGGATTTCCAATTGGTGACATAGAACCACACATCGCCATGATCGGCCGCGCGGGGGGCCTTGTCGGTGGCCTGTGTGGCCGCGTAGCAGATGGTTTCTCCATTCGCGGTGTCGGTAAAGACCGACCAATCCTTGTATCGACCGATCGCCGAAGGGCTGGCAGAGGCCATGGGCACGGCAAGCGCAGCCACAAGGGTCAGCACGGTCAGAGTTTTCCGGCTCAATCTCAGTGTTTGCATATTCTATACATTCCCTTTTGCGCGGAGCATTCCCAGCATCATAAAGACAACAGGGTTAAGGCTAAACTACGGCATGTCAGCTGCCTCTGCAGATCACGCCAGCTTGTTCGTTCAGGCGGTTGCGTTCCATGTGAGCCGCCACGATAGTGTCTGGAACATGTAAACTGAGAGTTCTTGTGTGAACGACACTGTAACAACGACGATTTCCCCGGATGTGCGACAGCGTCATGCAGACTGCATGGCCCTGATTGCCTCCGATAAGTGTCGGGCCTCTTTTTCGGAATTGTTCGACTTCTACGCCCCGCGGGTAAAGAGTTACATGTTGCGGTTGGGCGCAAGCGCGCTGGAGGCCGAGGATCTGGCGCAAGACGTCATGGTGACTGTCTGGCGCAAGGCGGGCATGTACGACCGCAAGCAGGCGTCGGTCTCGACCTGGATTTTCCGCGTCGCACGCAATCGGCGCATCGACAAATTCCGCCGGGCCAGTCGGCCCGACCTCGATGCGGATGAACCCATGCTTCGGCCACCGGATATAGAGCAGCCGGATGCGGCGCTGGATCGGGTTCAGATCGAGGAGGCGGTTCGGGCCGAGTTGGTGAAGCTGCCCCCCGAACAGCTCGAATTGCTGCAGGCCGCCTTCTATGAGGGTTTGTCGCATTCCGAAATCGCCACAAAATTCAACCTGCCCCTGGGAACGGTGAAGTCACGAATCCGGCTGGCTTTCGGCCGCCTGCGTGGCCAATTGGAACCGGAGGGCGGAGATGCCGACACGTAGTGAATGGAACATGACATGATGCAGCAGCCAGCTACTTCATCCTATAGCGAGCTCTATTCGGCCTATGCGGCGGGTCAGCTTGATCCGGCATTTGCGTTGCTACTCGAGACCCAGAGCATGTTACGGCGTGATGTGCGTGGCGCGCTTGCCGCAAGTGAAACGGTGTCCGGCTTCATGCTGGAAACAGCAGAGCCCGTTCAGATGTCAGCCGGAGCAGGGGCTCGCGCACTTGAGCTGATTGATGCGCTCGAAAGCGGAGATAGCGTAGCCGCTACGGATTTCACTGGAGACGCCGAATTGGCGTGCCTGCCCATGCCCTTGCGCGACAAGGCGTTGGAGGCATTTGATGCTGCCGGATGGCAGGCGAACGCGCCGGGCATCCGACGCATGAAACTTGATGTTGGCAGCGACCTCGAGATCGAGCTTTACCGTATACAGCCCAATGCCAAAGTGCCCCGGCATTCGCACGGCGGTACGGAGTTCACGCTCGTGGTGGCAGGCGGATTTTCGGATGAGACCGGCAGTTACGGTCCCGGCGACCTGGCGGTCAAGGGGCCGGACGACACGCACCAGCCCGTCGGTGATCCGGGCGAAGTTTGTTTCGCCCTTGCAGTGCGGGATGCGGGACTACAGTTCACGGGGATCATGGGTGTGATCCAGCGTGTGCTGGGGCGCTGACTATTTGCGGTCGCGACCGGGAACATATGTTCCGCTGAGGCCATCTCCGCCAGTGCCGCCAGGCATGATCGGGCGCGGAGCATAGCCGCCCATTGATAGATGGCGATCATACATGACGAGCGCGCCGGCAAGGCTGACATTGATACAAAATTTGGTCGGAATTTTCACGACATGATCGCAGCGCGCGAGGATGTCGGGTGACAAGTCCCCTTTTTCAGGGCCCAGCATATAGGCCGCCTGCGGAGGATGCCGGAAGGTGGGCAGCATTACAGCATCATCCGTCAGCTCGATGCCGACCATCTGACACCCGCGGGGCAACTGCATTTCGTCAACATTGTCCCACTGATAGTAAGGCACTTGTCCGGCTGTTTTTGACGTGTCGGCCTGGTAGGCTGCCCGCAGGCGATGCTCGGCATTGATGGAAAACACAAAGCTTGCCCCGAAGGCATTCGCTGTACTCATCAGCGCGCCAAGATTCATGGGTTTCGAGATACGTTCAGAGCCGATCGCAAAATAGCCGCGCATATCAGAAAGCCTCCAGTCCAAACCTGAGGATCACGAGCAGGCCGATAATCACAGGCAGTGTGTAAACCGAAACGCGCCGCGCAAGGCGCAGGTGTCCGAGCTGGTTCGGATAGGTTTGGTTGAGATGAGTTGCGATATCCGTATGCGAGACACGCCGTCCGGCATCAGCGACGCCTTCGCGGTACTCGATGTCTGAGGGGAGTCCGCCAAATTTTTCCGTCAGAGCACGGCGCAACGCTACCGAAATCATCCAGCGCATCTGCAGGGCGAGCATCAGGGCGAACACGGCCAAACCCAACACTATGAAAAGAAGAATATTCATCAGCCGAACGTGCCCACTTCAAATCGTCCATTTGAATCCGCCATGGCGCGTTTCAGGCCAGACGAATTCCAGAGCGCGGATATGTCTCCTTCGGCGGATACGGCGATCATGCCGCCTTGTCCTCCCAGCATGCGCACATCATCCAATGCGCCTTGGACGGCGGCTTCCAGTCCGGCTCCGGCATAGCGGATGCGCGCCGAGACGTCTGCAGCTGCAGCTGCGCGAATGAAGTATTCACCCAGTCCGGTGCACGACACGGCGCAACGTTCATCTGCCCATGTGCCCGCGCCGGGCAGGGGAGTATCGCCCAGCCGGCCGGGCGTTTTGCCGCGAATGCCGGCCGTAGAGGTCGCAGCTGACAGGTCACCATAAATGTCGAGCGCAACTGCCCCCACGGTTCCGGTCGAGTTGATCATGTCCTGTGTCGTCAGTTCATCGACGGGGTCATAGTAAGCGTCCGGATCGTCGATCATGACCAGGCCCGATTTGGCCAGCAGCTTTCGGGCCCCGTCTGCAATCAGCAAAACATTGGGGGTCTGTTCCATGACCGCGCGCGCGCATGAGACCGGATTGCGGTATCCCTGCAGAGCGCCGACCGCTCCGGCTGTGCGGTTGCGACCGTCCATGATGGCGGCGTCCAGCTCATACGCGCCGTCGAGGTTTGGTGCAGCGCCCTTTCCGGCAAGATACAGGCCGGACTCTTCAAGCCCCTGAACCATCACTTCGACCACATCCAGAGCGGCTTCGCCGTCCCGCAAGCGTTCGGCACCATTCTTCAGCAGGGTCGCCAAATGGGCTTCCTGCAGGGAATAGTCATTCCCCGGGATCGGCCCGGCGCCACCATGCAGGGCCAGGGCCCATTTCTTTGCCATTTGACTGCTACCTCTCCGCTACGTCAGGCTTGGACTTTTATCGGGCACACCGCTACCGTCTGACAGCAGAAACAACAAGATGGGAAGGAAGTCGCAGCCATGAAAGCAGTGCTCTCCAAAGAAGTAGGCGGACCGGACAGTCTGGTCATTGAAGATGCCCCGATGCCGGAATGCGGCAAAGGTCAGGTGCTGATAGAAGTAAAGGCGTGCGGGGTGAATTTCCCGGATTCGCTGATCATTCAGGACATGTACCAGTTCAAGCCACCGCGCCCATTCTCGCCGGGTGGCGAGATCGCCGGGTTCGTCAAGGAGGTGGGCGAAGGCGTTTCCCATGTGAAAGTGGGTGACCGCGTTCTAGCCTCGATCGGGAATGGCGGTATGGCGGAATATGCCGTCGCGGCCCAGCATGCCGTAATGCCAATCCCGGAAGGCATGCCGTTTGAAGAAGCGGCCGCGTTCCTGATGACGTATGGCACCAGCTATTATGCTCTCAAGGACCGCGCTGACCCGAAGCCGGGTGAAAAACTGCTCGTTCTGGGTGCGGCTGGCGGCGTTGGCATTGCAGCCGTTGAGCTTGGCAAGGCGATGGGCCTTGAAGTGATCGCGGCCTGCTCGACACAGGAAAAGGTGGATTTCTGCCTCTCAAAAGGCGCCGACAAAGGCCTCGTCTATGCGCGTGAGCTTGATCGGGACGGTCAGAAAGCGTTCTCCAACGACATCAAGGAAGTGTCCGGCGGCGGTGTGGACATTATTTATGACGGTGTCGGTGGCAATTATGCCGAGCCCTCAGTGCGGGCCATGAACTGGGAAGGGCGTTTTCTCGTGATCGGCTTTCCTGCCGGTATCCCGAAGCTGCCGCTCAACCTGACCCTGCTGAAAAGTTGCGACATTCGCGGCGTGTTCTGGGGCGCAGCGGTGGCGCGTGACCCGAAGGCTCACCAGCAGAATGTCGCTGAACTGTTCAAGCTGTATGGTGAAGGCAAGATCCGTCCGCACATCTCGAATACATATCCGCTGGAAAAGTCAGCCGATGCCATTCAGGAGCTGATGGACCGGAAAGCGCAGGGCAAAGTGGTGGTCGTGATCTGATTCCAACTGTCATTCGCTGTGCGAATGACAGTTAACGCCTGAACCAAAGCCTGTGTCGCGCATAGTTCTGTCATGTCAGATAAAAGCCAAACACAGGCAAACGCACCTCCTGCGAATGGACGTGACGATCCGCGCATGCGGATGTTGCGGCGTGGGAGAATTGTCGTAAACCACCGCCACAGTTCGTTCGATGTGGGGATCCGAGACCTGTCATCGACAGGAGCCAAACTCAAATTGACCGAAATCTGGGCGGTGCCGGAGACGTTTGAACTCCAGATACTGAAGCCTGACGGCTCAATGGAGCTGGTTGTGCCATGCGAGAAGCGTTGGCAGAGCGGTATTCTGGTGGGAGCAAAGTTCGTGCGCCCGCCACGCCCTTAGCCTTTGGGGAACCGGGACGAAAAAACCCGCCGGAGCGATCCGGCGGGTTTTTCTTTTAGGTGTAGTCAGCCGCCTTAGGCAGACTTCTGGTCGCCATCGACTTCCTCGAAGTCGGCATCGACCACATCATCACCGTCGGCTGCCGCATCGGCGGCTGCGTCCGCAGTGGCCGCCTCATCCTGCTGGCTGGCATAGATTGCCTCGCCGAGCTTCATGGCGGCCGTCATCAGGGCCTGATGCTTGGCCTGGATGTCAGCGATGTTGTCGCCTTCGCGGGCCTCTTTCAGCTCGTCGGACGCCGTCTTGATCTCGGCTTTCACCTCGTCAGACACCTTGTCGCCATGCTCCTCGACCTGCTTTTCGGTCTGGTGCACCAGCGCTTCGGCCTGGTTCTTGGCTTCGACGAGTTCGCGGCGTGCCTTGTCCTCACCCGCATTGGCTTCGGCGTCGGCCATCATGTTCTTGATGTCCTCGTCCGTCAGGCCACCGTCCGCCTGGATGGTGATCTGCTGCTCTTTACCCGTGGCCTTGTCCTTGGCGGACACGGACACGATGCCGTTGGCGTCGATGTCAAAGGTCACTTCGATCTGAGGCAAGCCGCGCGGTGCTGGCGGGATGCCTTCGAGATTGAACTGGCCGAGCATCTTGTTGTCGACGGCCATTTCGCGCTCGCCCTGGAAGACCTTGATCGTCACGGCAGGCTGATTGTCGTCAGCCGTTGAGAACACCTGGGACTTCTTGGTCGGGATCGTCGTGTTGCGGTCGATCAGGCGTGTGAACACGCCGCCCAGTGTTTCAATACCGAGCGAGAGCGGGGTCACGTCAAGCAGGACCACGTCTTTCACGTCGCCTTGCAGCACGCCGCCCTGGATCGCTGCGCCGATGGCAACGACTTCATCCGGGTTCACACCCTTGTGCGGTTCGCGGCCGAAGAATTTCTTCACGGCTTCCTGAACCGCCGGCATACGGGTCATGCCGCCCACGAGAACGACTTCGTCGATGTCGGAAGGAGACTTGCCAGCATCTGCGAGCGCTTTCTTGCACGGTTCGATGGTGCGCTTGACGAGGTCTTCGACAAGGCTTTCGAACTTGGCGCGCGTCAGCTTGATATTGAGGTGCTTGGGGCCGGTCGCATCTGCCGTGATGAAGGGAAGGTTCACTTCATACTGGCTGGCAGAGGAAAGCTCTTTCTTGGCTTTCTCGGCTTCTTCCTTGAGTCGCTGAAGGGCAAGCTTGTCGGCTTTCAGGTCAATGCCCTGATCCTTCTTGAACTCTTCTGCAAGGAAGTCGACGATCCGGAGGTCGAAGTCTTCACCGCCGAGGAACGTGTCACCATTGGTGGACAGCACTTCGAACACACCGTCGCCGATTTCGAGCAGGGAGACGTCGAACGTACCACCGCCAAGGTCGTAGACTGCGATCGTCTTGGACTGTTCGTCCTTGTCGAGGCCGTAGGCGAGGGCCGCAGCGGTTGGCTCGTTGATGATCCGCAGGACTTCAAGACCCGCGATCTTGCCGGCGTCTTTGGTTGCCTGGCGTTGCGCATCATTGAAGTAGGCAGGCACGGTGATGACCGCCTGGGTCACTTCGCTGCCGAGATAGGCTTCAGCCGTTTCCTTCATCTTGGTCAGGATGAAAGCAGACACTTCCTGTGGTGCGTAATCCTTGTCGCGACCTTTGACCCAGGCGTCGCCTGCCGGGCCTTTGACGATTTCGAACGGGGAAATTTCCTTGTCCTTCTGCGCGGTCGGGTCGTCGAACTGGCGACCGATCAGACGCTTGATGGCGTAGAAGGTGAAATCCGGGTTGGTGACAGCCTGGCGCCGGGCCGGCATGCCGATCAGGCGTTCGCCGCCTTCAGTGAAGGCCACAACGGACGGGGTTGTGCGCTGGCCTTCTGCGTTTTCAATGACCTTTGCCTGTCCGCCTTCCATGACGGCGACGCAGGAGTTGGTGGTTCCAAGGTCAATACCAATGATTTTGCTCATGTTGCATCTCTCTTTTTATCAAGCCGCCACGGGCCGTGTTCTGTTGCGGTCTGCTCAGCAGCCCCGGACAGCCAGTGGCTCTTTCCAAGGGTTCAAATGAGGCGGCGGAAACGGTTTTGATCCGTGCGCCGGTTCGTCTTGCGATATGGGAAGGGTTTAGCGCGTCTCAAGGGGGGAACAATACGTAGCTGTACAGGATTTTGGTGCATTGCTGCTATAGGTCGGCCCTATAGCAACCCCAACAGCAATTTATTTGATAATGGTTCTCAGTCTCACTATGTCAGTTGGTGTGAAAGGAAATATCATGCCGCGCCAACTCATCAAGACACTCACATACAGCCTGATGCACTTTACGGTCGCTATTGCCGTGGCGTTTGCCCTGACGCGTAACTGGCATGCGGCGCTGGCCATCGGAATGATTGAACCGGCCGTGCAGACCCTCGCCTATACGTTTCATGAGCGCCTGTGGGAGCGCCTGCCCGGCCGTGGGCGCACCGCGCCCGAGCCGCTGGGCTGAATTATCCCGGAACTTCTGGACGTTTGGGTATCCTGCCGGGCATAGTGCCAAAAAAGCAGAAGCCGGGGAGGCTCCAGATGATCCGCACCTTCGTTCCAATCTTTTCCATCTGTCTATTGGCGGCCTGCACGTCAGAGCCCGTCAACAAGGCGCTCTCTGTGGCGAGCATTGAGCAGGCCTGGATTGCGGAAGGCTTTGAAAGTCCAGAAGGTGTCGCTGCTGCGCCGAATGGCGGATACTTCATTTCGAACGTGGTCGGAGAGGGGACTGACAAGGATGGGAATGGCTACATTTCTCATCTTGCAGCCGACGGCAGTATCACGACGCGCTACTGGACAGCGAAACTGGACGCGCCCAAGGGCATGGCCGTGCTGGACGGGACTCTATATGCCGCCGACATTGATAGCGTGGTGATGTTCAACGTCGAAGACGGCGAGCGACTGGACTCAGTCCGCATTGAGGGCGCCAAATTTCTCAATGATGCGACCGACTGGAACGGCGCGATCTATGTGTCGGATTCCGGTGATGCGGCGATCTACCGGATATCAGACGGTACGGCTGAGCTTTGGCTGCAGGATGAGCGGCTGGCGGGCGTGAATGGCCTGTTGGGCGATGGCGACCGGATGCTGGCCTCTACCATGACAACCGGCAGCTTGTTCAGCGTGACCGCAGAGGGCGAATTGACCGAGATTGCCGCCGGCATGGAAAATGCCGACGGGATCGGGCTCGTGCCGGGCGGCGGCTATCTCGTCTCGTCCTGGCCCGGCCAGATCCACTATGTCGGCGAGGATGGCGCGGTCTCCACCCTGTTTGATGAACCGGTCTCTCAGAATGACCTGACGGTGATCGGCGATATGGTCATCGTGCCGAACTGGCGGCAGAACACCGTTACGACGTGGAAGGTGGGGCGTTGATCAGTTCGCCGCGCCTGCGCTGACGGCGACCATGGCGGCGCGCAAGGTGCGCTCGCCGATCTTCCAGCCGGGCTGGAAGCAGGAGGCGATGGTGCCGTTTGGCTGGTCGGACGGGATGTTGGCGACGGCCTGATGCAGGTTCGGATCGAATGTGTCGCCGGGCAGGGCGGCAATCACCGTAACGCCATGACGGGCGAGGGCTGTGTGCAGCTCCTTCTCCGTCATCTCGATGCCTTCGAACAGGTTCCGGCCAGCTTCTGACAGGGCGGCGCGATCTTCATCGGTCAGGGCGGCGAGGGCGCGGGAGAGGTTATCCGAAACGCTGAGCAGGTCGCCGGCAAATTTCTCGATGGCGTAGACGCGCGCGTCGGACACCTGACGCTCGGCGCGCTTGCGCGTATTGTCGAGGTCGGCCAGCGTTCGCAGCAATTGCTCGCGCAGCTCTTCTTTCTCGATCTCAAGTCGCTGCACAGGATCCACGTCCACTTGCGCTTCGGGTGCGTCTTCCTGCTTGGGCGCAGACTTAAGGATATCGTCCGCAGCGGCTTTGAGGTCAGCCTTGGAAGTATTGGAATCAATTTCAGCGGTTTCGCCGGGTTTGGTTTCGTCGCTCATCCTTGCGTATCCTTTTTGCGGCGTGTGGAGAGGAGTTCCCCGACCACTTTCGCCGTATAATCGACCATAGGTATGACGCGGGCGTAGTTCAGCCGGGTGGGGCCGATCACGCCCAGTGCGCCAATAACCTGTTTTCCGCCTCCCATATAGGGAGCCACAATCACACTTGAACCCGATAGCGGGAAAAGCTGGTTCTCCGCACCAATGAACAGCCGCACACCGTCCGCTTCTCGGGTTGTGTCGAGGATATCGAGCAAGCTTTGCTGGCGTTCAAGCTCGTTGAACAGCTGGCGTACCCGGTCGAGATCTTCTGCGGCCTGTGCGTCTTCGAGCAAATTGGCGCGGCCCCTCACGATCAGGGAGCGTCCCCGTCCGGGTGCATCACCGCTCCATTGCGCCAGTCCCTGTTCCACCAGCGAGGATGCGGCCTGATCCAGCGCGGCGCGATGCGAGCGCAATTCCTGACGGATATCGCTGGCGACTTCCGTCAGGGTGCGACCGCGCACGCGCGTTGAGAGATAATTACCCGCCTCGATCAGCGTCGTTGCCGGCAGCCCTTCGGGTACTTCAACGATACGGTTCTCGACATCGCCATCCTCTGTGACGATGACGCAGAGCGCTTCGCGTCCGCCGAGCGGTACGAATTCGGCATGCCTGACCACGGCGTCGCGGGTTGGGGACGTGACCAGGCCTGCACCGCCGGTCAGGCCGGACAGGATATTCGAGGCTTCGCCCATGACCGCTTCGATATTGGTGCCCGCCGACTTGAGGCGGTCATCAATCTCCATACGGTCGGCGCGGCTGGGCTCTCCGATTTCGAGAAAGCCGTCGACGAACAGGCGCAGGCCGGTATGGGTCGGCGCGCGTCCGGCAGAGATGTGGGGCGATTCCAGCAGGCCGAGTTCAGTCAGATCCGCCATCACATTGCGGATGGAGGCAGGAGAGAGGGCTATCCCGCTTTTCGACAAGGTGCGGGAGCCGACAGGCTCGCCTGTGGTCAGATAGCCTTCGACAATCTCACGGAAAATGTCGCGTGAACGCTGGTCAAGGCGCTGCAACAGGGATTGCGTGTCGAGTGGCTGGATCATCCCTTATTGATTAGGCGTGTGCCGCGCTGCGTTCAACAGGTTTCATCCCGCCTGCTGAGCACCAATCAGGAAAGGCCTTCGATTTGACCCAGGGTGTTGAGGTGCATGTTTTCCGCAGCAGGCTGGCGGGGAAGACCCGGCATGGTGACAATGTCACCACAGATTCCCACGAGGAACCCCGCACCCGCAGACAGGCGCACGTCACGAAGCTTGAGAACATGGTCTTCGGGCGCGCCAATCAGTTTGGCATCGCTTGAAAAACTGTAGGGCGTCTTTGCCATACAGACCGGGAAATGGCCGAAGCCTGCCTTTTCCCAACGTTCCAGCTGGTTGCGTACCGAAGGGGTCGTCTCGACATGGCTGGCACGATAGATGCGCCGGGCCACGGTTTCGATCTTGTCAAAGAGAGGCATTTCCGGCGGATAGAGCGGTTCGAAATCTGCCGGTGCGTTTCGCGCAAGATTGGCAACTGTGTGCGCAAGGTGTTCGGCGCCATGCCCCCCTTCAGCCCAGTGCGTGCAGACGGAGACAGGTACGTCCTGTTGGGCACAGTAGGCTTCAATTGCGGCGATTTCACCGGATGTGTCCGAGGTAAACCGGTTGATTGCCACGACGACCGGGACGTTGAACTGTTTCATGTTCTCGATATGACGGCCAAGATTGGCAAGGCCCTTTTCGAGCGAGTCGTAACTGACGGTGCCGGCGTCTTCCTTGGCGATGCCGCCATGCATCTTCAGCGCGCGAACGGTCGCGACGAGCACCGCAGCGCTGGGCGCGAGGCCAGCCTGGCGGCATTTGATATTGAAGAACTTCTCCGCGCCGAGATCTGCTCCGAAGCCAGCTTCTGTTACGACGAAATCTGCCATCTTGAGTGCGGCCTGCGTGGCGATCACAGAGCTGCAGCCATGCGCAATATTGGCAAACGGGCCGCCATGAATGAGTGCTGGGTTGCCCTCCAGGGTCTGGACCAGATTGGGCAGCATGGCGTCCTTCAGAAGGACCATCATGGCACCGACCGCATTCATGTCTTTCGCCGTGACAGGCACGCGCCCCCGGCGATAGCCGATCACCATGCGCTCCAGCCGGGCTTGCAAGTCGTGGGCATCCTTTGCCAGGCAGAGGATTGCCATGATTTCGGATGCGACAGTGATGTCGAAGCCGGTTTCCATCGGTGTGCCATTCGGGCTGCCGCCGAGGCCCGTTACGACACTGCGCAGATTGCGGTCATTCATGTCCATGACGCGGCGCCATGTGATCCGTGTGGGATCGATGCCGCTGTCCCCGCCCCAATGGACGTGATTGTCGATCATGGCAGCAAGCAAGTTGTGGGCGGAGGTGATCGCGTGGAAGTCACCCGTGAAGTGGAGGTTGATGTCCTCCATCGGCACCACTTGCGCCTGGCCGCCGCCTGTGGCTCCGCCCTTCATCCCGAAACAGGGGCCGAGCGAAGGTTCACGGAGGCAGAGCAAGGTACGCTCGCCGATCCGGTTCATTGCGTCTGTCAGTCCGACACTGGTTGTGGTCTTGCCTTCGCCAGCAGGTGTCGGGTTGATCGCGGTGACCAGGATCAGCTTGCCATTGGGCTTTGATTTTATAGCCGTCAGGTGACCGGTTGCGATCTTCGCCTTGTCATGCCCATAGGGTATAATGTTTTCTGGATCGATCTCGAGCGCTTCGGCCAATTCGTGAATAGGGCGCTTCTTGGCGCTTCTGGCGATCTCGATATCTGTCGGCATGATTCCCCCGGCGGTTATGAACCTCTCTCCCGGTGTAGACAGGCGCGTCAAAACCCGCAATCAGGCAGGGCAGCAATGAGGAATTCAAAATGAGCACGCTTATTCGTCCATCCGGACGCGCTTTTGACCAGCTTCGCGACGTGACGCTGGAGACCAATGTCACGCGCTATGCTGAAGGCTCATGCCTCGCCAAGTTCGGCAACACGCATGTCCTGTGCACCGCCAGTTGGGAAAAGAACGTCCCGCCTTGGATGAAAGGGCAGGGCAAGGGCTGGGTCACCGCTGAGTATGGCATGTTGCCGCGCGCAACACATACACGCGGTCGGCGGGAAGCAGCCTCCGGCAAACAGTCCGGTCGCACGCAGGAAATTCAGCGCCTGATTGGTCGCTCCCTGCGTTCAGTGTGTGACTTGAAGGCGCTGGGCGAGAACCAGATCACCATAGATTGTGACGTGTTGCAGGCCGATGGCGGCACGCGCACGGCTTCGATCACCGGCGGATTTGTTGCCTTGGCCATGGCCTGTCGCTACCTGCGCGCCGAAGGCGTGATTTCTGCGGATCCAATCACAAAGCAGGCGGCCGCCATTTCTGTGGGCATCTACCAGGACCACCCGGTTCTGGATGTCGACTATCCGGAAGATTCACGCGGTGAAGCCGACATGAATGTCGTGATGAGTTCCGATGGTGGTTTTATCGAGGTGCAAGGCACCGGCGAAGAGCGCCCAATGACCCGTCCTGAGCTCGATGAAATGCTGAGACTCGCGGAAAAAGGCTGTATGGAACTGTTCGACGCGCAGAAGGCCGCGCTGGGCTAAATGCCGGGGCCGTTGCCCAGTTCGAACATGCCGAGCTGGAAGCTGCGGGCTATGCGATTGGCGCGTTCCATGAAGTAGTCCACCGTTTCCGGATTGTGCGACAGGTCTTCCAGCGTCAATCTGAACAGGGCGAGCCAGATATTGAAATGGGCGGGCGTGATGCCCGTCAATTTCATATGGGCCGGGAAAGGCTTGCCGGAATAGCGCCCCGTGTTCATGGACACCGACGACCAGAAATCCTTCAACTTGGCGAGGTGGGATGGCCACTGGTCTCTGATCTCTTGCTCGAAAACCGGGCCCAGAAGGGGGTGGGCGCGGACGCGGGCATAGAACCGCTCGACAAGATCGGAAATGAACGCCTCGTCGATGCCGAGGCGCGTGGCGTTTTCCTGAATCTCGCGGCGACGATCATCAGCAGATCGGACTCTCATTGTCATGCAGCCGCACATGGGCGCCGAACTGTCCGGCGTCCATACGTAATTGCCGAAAACATGTGTCGGTGGACTAATTGCCGGAAGCCGGCTTCCCATTTTGCCAGGTCACATCACGCCCAAACAGCGGCACGGTCGACAGGCTCATCTTGGCAGAGCCGTCGACGATCTTGCGGCTGTAGGAGACGTACATCAGGCTGTCGGAATCGGCATCGTAAATCCGGCGGACGGCAAGTTGCTTGAAGACCAGGCTCTGGTTCTGGTCGAACACTTCCTCGCCGGACTTGTCCAGATCAATCCGACCAATGCGGATCGGGCCCGACTGAAGGCATGATATCGAGGAATTGGACGGGTTTTCAAACCAGTTGCCCTTGCCAAGCCTGTCCCAGACGCCACGATCAAAATAAGAGAGATGGCAGACGATGCCCTGAATATCGGGATCCTGTAATTGCTTGATCTTGATCTCGTTGCCGAGCCAGTCATTCTTGAATTCGCCAACTTCCTTGTCACCGCCACACGCAGCAAGGGGCAGGATCAGGGCGAGCATCGCGCAGGCAATCTTGTGGGTCATGCTGTAGCTACGCCGAAAGGCCTTCGACGTTCCTTGTCTGAGTCAGTAAGGATTTCGCTTGCTGGATAGCATGTCGCCCAATGCGCGGACAGTCGCTGCCCCAATCTGCATCGGTGTTGGCTTGCGGCGGTGCGCATGGCGGACGAGATGGCCGCAATTGGAGCCGAACAGATCATAGTCACGGCCGAGCTGGCGACGGGCGCGGCTTTCCACGAGGTGGCCATCCAGCGAGCTGTAGCGACGGTGCAGGCGAATCTCACGACCGGTCGAAAACTGATCGGGGCTTTGTTCGACGACACCATCATGCAGGCGGGAATTGCTGATGATTGTCCCGCGGGAGGTCACTACGCCATAATGCGACAGGACCACTCCAAACCGGACCGAAACGACATCGCCTGGTTCGAACGGCAGGAGGCGGAGACGCGTCACCTATTCGGCCGCGACTTGTTCATGGTCCGCCGAATCCTCGTCGTCGAAGACAAGCAAATCACCTGGCTGGCAATCCAGTTCCCGGCACAAGGCTTCAAGTGTGGAGAACCGCACTGCTTTGGCCTTGCCGGTTTTCAGGATCGAAAGATTGGCCAGCGTTACGCCAACGCGTTCTGATAGCTCCGTCAGAGACATGCGGCGATCTAGAAGCACTCGGTCGAGGGTTACGCGTATGGACATATCCTGTGCTCCTAAATCGTCATTTTTTCTTCGTCGCGAAGGCGGGTGCCCTCACGGAAGACTTGGGACAGGATGAAGAGCGCCGCAACCGATGCCCATGCGATAAGGTCGAAAGACAATTGTATTTTTGCCCCTTCGGCTGTCAGTCCGATCACCAATGCGATCGCGTACCGCATCAGTTGTGTCACGGCGATGGCAATGGCGATTCGCGTGAGCCGACCAGCATTATCCGGTACGAACGGGTCACCTGCAGACAGGGTTGCGAGGATCTTGCGCAATTCAAGACAGACAAAGACGACCGCAGCGACCACCACGACGGCGCCGAGCAGGCCGGCGCTGAGTTCGTGCACGCTGATATCATGGTCGTCGATCTTGATGCCGCCAATATTGATTGGATTGCCTGACAACATGGAGATCAATTCTATCCCGGCTGCGAGGATAACGATTGCGCCGATGAGGGCAGTCATCCACATGACAATCGTCACCAGCACGGTCATGATGGCGGCCATGGAGTTTCCCGCGTTTGTACTCATGCGTATCTTTTCACCTTCCGGCGTTGTTGACATGGAGCCGCTCGACTTTATCGCTAAAGACGCAAGGCTTACCGAATAACGATATATACTTTAATGACAAAAGCAAGAATAGGGCCAATACAGAATGGGTGAAATTAGCATGATTCGAAGGCTCTCGCCCGGACGGCTGGTCGCGGCGACCCATAATAAGGGCAAAGTATCCGAGCTGACGGATCTGTTCGCGCCTCTGGGCTTTGAGGTCGTCTCGGCGATTGAGCTCGACTTGCCCGAGCCGGAAGAAACCGAAGCGACGTTTGCCGGCAATGCAATCCTCAAGGCGCGGGCGGCGGCCGAGGCTACGGGTGCTCCGGCGCTGTCCGACGATTCTGGCCTGTCTGTTACAGCTTTGGGCGGCGCGCCGGGCATTTACTCAGCCCGATGGGCGGGCGAACCGCGCGACTTTGGCAAGGCGATGGAGAAAGTTCAGCGCGAACTCGATGATATTGGCGCCACCGACCGTTCGGCGAAATTTGTCTGCGCGCTGGCCATTGTCTGGCCAGACGGTCATGCGGAGGTGTTTGAGGGCGAAGTCCATGGGGAGCTGACCTGGCCGCCACGTGGGGACAAGGGCTTCGGATACGATCCTGTTTTTGTCGCAGAAGGGGAATCGATCACGTTTGGCGAAATGGAGCCCGCTTTGAAACACGCGATGAGTCACCGCGCACGGGCCGTCGAGAAGCTCAAAGCGGCGCTGCTATCGTGACGACGGAATCCGCTCAGTTCGGTCCACAATATGGATTCGGTGTCTACATCCACTGGCCGTACTGTGCAAAGATCTGCCCTTACTGCGACTTCAATGTGTACGCAGCCAAGGACCGCGACCCGGAACCCTTGTTGAAGGCAATCCGGAAAGATATTGCGATCCATCGTCCGCGCATGCCAGAGCATGGGGCGGCGGACAGTCTTTATCTTGGGGGAGGGACGCCGTCCTTGCTGGCCCCCGACGCCATTGCCGGGCTGGTCACTGCTGCCGGTGACAGTTTCGGCCTGAAACATGATGCTGAAATTACAATTGAAGCCAATCCGAATGACATCATGCGCATGGACCTTGAGGGGCTGAAGGTGGCAGGTATCAACCGGCTTTCCATCGGCATACAATCTCTTCGGGATCATGCATTGGCTTTTTTGGGCCGTGATCATGATAGCGACGTCGCGCGCGCAGCCTTGAAGCGGGCCATGAAGATATTCCCGAATGTCTCAATCGACCTGATCTATGCCCGACCCGGCCAGTCAGAGGATGAGTGGCAGGCGGAGCTTGCAGATGTTCTGGAGTATGGTGCGCCCCATATATCCCTGTACGAACTGACGATCGAGGAGCGTACGGCCTTCGGCAAGGCGGCGGCTCGCGGCCAGATGACTCCGATGGACGACGATGACCAGGCCGATTTGTACGAGCTGACGCAAGATGTGCTTTCTGCAGCCGGCTTGCCTGCTTACGAGATCTCCAATCATGCCATGTCGGAAAAATACCAGTCTCGTCACAACAACATCTACTGGAATGGCGGTGACTGGATCGGTGTGGGTCCTGGTGCGCATGGTCGGCTCAGCGTAGGTGGAAACCGTTATGCCTCAGAGGCTGAGCGTCAGCCGGCGGCCTATATCGCAAACGTGCAAGCTCTTGCGTCGGGATGGTCTGAGGCGTCCAAGCTGTACCCGCTAGACAATGCAAGAGAGTTGCTGGCCATGGGATTGCGACCATCATCCGGGATCGACCGGACAAGGATCGAAAGCATTTCAGGCCGGACACTCTCGCAGGCCAAGATAGATGTGTTCGTCGAAGAAGGCTGGATGGTGCAAGACGGACCAAGGCTCGCCCTTACCGCGCGCGGACGGCTTCTCGCAGATGCCCTGACTGCTGAACTGTCTCCCTGATCAAGGCGCAGGTGGGAAGCGTCCCATGCGTTCCTCCCAATGGCGGCGGCAAAGCGAGAGGTAAGTCGCCTTGGCGATGCTGACCTGTTCGCCTTCGGTAAGGGCTTTTCCATCCGGACCAAGCCGCACAACCATCGTGGCCTTCCGGCCGCACTCGCAGATCGTGCGGATCTCCCGCAGCGAGTCGGCAATCGCCAGCAGCGCGGCTGAACCTTCGAACAGTTCTCCCTGGAAATCTGTTCGCAGGCCATAGGCCAGCACAGGTACATTCAGATGGTCCGCGACACGCGCGAGCTGCCAAGCTTGCGTCTTGGTCAGGAATTGCGCCTCATCGACGAATATCGCGCTCATCTTGTGACCGGCCATCGCATCGCCGATCAGCGCATACAAATCCGTGTCCGCCGTATAGAGAACCGCGTCGGCGCCGATGCCAATCCGGGATGAAATGTGCCCTTCCTCATCATCCTTGTAGAGCGCGGATGTGAGGAGAAGAACCTCCATACCGCGTTCGCGGTAGTTGTAGGCCGCCTGCAACAGGATTGTCGACTTGCCGGCATTCATTGCGGCATAGGAAAAATAGAGCTTGGCCATGAAGCCTAATCCAGATGCTTCGCAACGCCTTCCCGGCGCGGATCGGCGCCGCCTTCCAGGCCATCCTCCCTCACAATGATGACATGAAGGCCGGAATTTTCGCCTTCACGTTCTTCCACATCATATCCCATTTCACGCAAGGCTTCGGCGGCTTCCATGCCACCTGGAACATCGATTTCCACGCCAACAGTATCACCGCGCGCGATAATGTTCGGCAGTTCGATGGCTTCCTGAGCTGTCTTGCCCCACTCAAGAACCCCAACAAGCGTTTTCGAGACATAGGCCACGATGGAATTGCCGCCCGGTGATCCGGTGACCATGAACAGGTCACCATCGGGATCGAAGACGATTGTTGGAGACATCGAACTGCGAGGCCGTTTCAATGGGCCGGGTGCGTTCGCGACGGGCTTGGTGCCCTTTGTCGGCTCGCGGGAGAAATCTGTCAGCTCATTGTTCAGCATGAAGCCGTGAACCATGAGGGACGAGCCGAAAGCCGCTTCTACGGTGGCGGTCATGGAGACGGCGTTGCCATCTGCATCCACAATGGAGATGTGCGTGGTGCCGGGCGCGTGCTCGGTGGCGTCTTCTCCCCAGAGCGGGCGGATTGGGTCTCGTCCAAGCGCAACGCCAGGATCACCCGGGAAGGAGGCCGCATCCGGTGCGAAGGCTTCTTTGGCGCGGACGCGCAGATAGGCCGGATTGATCAGGTCTTTTGAGGGTACCGGGACGAAATCAGCATCGGCCAGATAATGATCGCGGTCCGCATAGGCGAGGCGTTGGGCGTCGACAAAGGCTTTGAGATAGCCTTCTTCGGTCATGCTCGTCTCGTCGGTTGGCTCCAGCAAATCATAGAGTCCCATGATCATGTTCTGCGTCACGCCGCCGGAAGAAGGGGGTGGTGCCGAGCAGATGCGATAGTGATCTGCCCGATCACCGCAAAGGGCTGGCCTGACTTTGACGGAATAGGTCGAAAGATCTTCGAGACTCATATCGCCCGGAACAGCATCCCCGTTGACCGCGTCCACGATGGCTTGTGCAATGTCGCCTTCGTAGAAAGCGGCTGGTCCGGAATCCGCGATGGCAGACAATGTCGCGGCATAGTCCGGATTGGTACGGATGAATCCGACGGGCAGCGGCTCTCCACCCGGATAGAAGTACTCGGATGAGGCAGGCAGATCGTCGAGCCGTACTGCGCCGCGCAGGCGCGGATTGGCCAGCAGGCCGGCAAGGCGTGGTGAGACTTCGAACCCATCTTCAGCCAGTTTGATGGCTGGTTGGAACAAGGCGTCCCATTCGAGTTTGCCAGCCGCTTCGTGAGAAGTCTTGTAGAGCGCAATCTGGCCGGGCACGCCAACGGCCTTGCCGGACTGCCAGGCTTCAAGGAACCCAAGCGGCTTGCCATCCTTCATGAAATGGTCCGGCGTCGTGGATGCGGGGGCAACTTCACGTCCATCAAAAACGGTGATCTCGTCCTTGGCACGATCATAGTAAACCATGAAGGCACCACCGCCAATGCCGGAGCTTTGAGGTTCGACCAATCCAAGCACTGAGTGCACGGCGATGGCCGCATCAATCGCCGATCCGCCCTTACGCAACATTTCGAGACCCGCTTCGACCGCGCGAGGGTCCGCTGCGGCGACCATGGCGCCTTTCGTCCAGGCGTTCGTGGCTGGGGCTTCAGCCGCTGTGACACCTTCTTCTACGGACTGGGCGGCAGCCTCAGCAGCGCGGCTCGCTTCTTCGGTCGCGTTGAACGGTCTATCGTCGCCCGGCGCACAGGCGGAGAGTCCAATACAGGCGAGGAGAATCGGCAAACGGCTCATAAAGTGCCCCTTCAGCTTGGCGTGTGTTGCAGCAGACCTTATGAAACATGCCTCACAAGGGAAAGACAGGGCCGCAGCTTATGGCAAAACCAGGCGCAAGAAATACCATTACGGACGTGCCGGGCATAAAGGTTGGGCAGGCTGAGGATGCCAGTGTCCGTTCAGGTGTCAGCGTGATCGTGCCGGATGCACCTGCGATCGCGGCGGTGGCAGTGTCCGGCGGAGGCCCCGGCACGCGCGAAACCGACCTTCTATCGGCGGGCATGCTGGTCGATGGCATCGACGCGGTCTGTCTCTCCGGCGGCAGCGCATTCGGTCTCGCAGCGGCAGACGGCGTGGCGTCAGGACTGAAGCAGGAGGGGCGCGGTTTCGCGCTCGTGCCGTTAACGAGCGTGCCGCGAACGCCGATTGTGCCAGCGGCGATCCTCTATGATCTTTCCAATGGTGGTGACAAGGACTGGGGCGAAGTTTCGCCTTATGCGGCCCTCGGCCTGGCGGCGTATCGTTCGCGTGGCACAGAGCTGGCGCTTGGTCAGGCCGGGGCGGCCTATGGTGCGCGGGCGGGGGCGTTTGCGGGCGGGACCGGTTCTGCCAGTATCGTGACGCATGACGGTATTACCGTCGGCGCGCTGGCCGGGGTAAACTGTTTCGGATCAGTCTTCATGCCCGGCACAGAAGCGTTCTGGTCGTGGCCCTTCGAGATTGATGGGGAATTCGGGGGCCAGCGTCCACCCGGAGATTATGTTGCCGATGCAGAGGATTGGGGCGCCGCGAAGTCCAACCCGGCGCTCGGCCAGAACACCACCATCGCCTGCATCGCCACGGATGTAATTCTGACAGCGAGTGAAGCGAAGCGGGTGGCGCAGATGGCGCTGTCCGGCTTCTCTCGTGCCATCCGGCCGGTCTTTGCGCCGTTTGATGGAGATGCCTTGTTCGTAATGTCGTCAGGCCAGATTGCCTCACAGGAGAAGCGTGCCATACTCATTGCGAGGATCGGAGAATTGGCCGCCTCCACACTCGCCCGGGCCATTGCACGGGGGGTGCATGAAGCCAATCGCTGATGAGGGACAGGCGTATGCAGCGCGGGTGGAAGATCGGAATTGGAGCAGGATTGCTGGCGCTGGCCACGGCCTGTGTTGTGGGTGGTCAGGAAGCAGATCCTGCGGATTGGCCCGGCATGGCGTCGCTGCAGGCCTTGCAAGGACGGTCCGTGTTCCACGAATGCGGCGCAACCATGATCTCTCCGGAATGGGCGATAACGGCGGGACATTGCGTTGAAGGAATTCGCGTTGAGAGCAACGGACGTGCAGTCCAGTATTTTCCGGATGCAACCGGTCGCACGATGGAGCGGTTTGGGCCAGTCGGGCTGGCCATAGGTCGCGGCTCGTTGATGGATGTGCCATCGAGCGCACTGTTTCCGGTCTCCAGGATCGTTGTTCATCCGGACTATGATTCCGGCAATCCCGAGCGCGGACATGATCTGGCCCTGTTACGTATCGAAGGCCGCTGGGAAGGTGAAGTAGCGTCGCTTGATGGATTGACGGCGATAGCCATTGATATGACGGGGTCATATGCCGACACACTCGTGGCAGGATATGGCAAGGTTGGCGAAACCGCTCGCAGCGAAGCTGGAACCAGTCGGACGGGTCGCCATGTCACCGCGCCGAGCCTGATTTTGCAGGAGGGCTATGTGCCCTTGGTCGATGCGCAGACCTGCCAGAAGCAAACCGCCGCACGCATTTCTGAGTATGGGTTGCAGGACGAGCTGACTGGTGTGGCGGTGGATCCCCAGACGCAGATCTGCGCGGGCGCAGGAGGCGTGGATTCGTGTCAGGGCGATAGCGGCGGACCACTCATGCTGCGCAGTTATGAGCATGGCCCGGTCCAGATAGGCGTGGTCAGCTGGGGACTGGGGTGTGCCCGGCCGGACAGTCCGGGAATCTATATGCGGGTCAGCGCATATTCGGGTTGGATCAGCGCTGTAACAGGGATTGCACCTGCCGGTGATGCCGCCACTGCAGAGGAATGACAGTTGCGTGGCAAACAGGCTTGCATCCCCCGATTCCTCACTGTATGTGTCCGCCTTCCAAACGGCAGGCACCCGTAGCTCAGCTGGATAGAGCACCAGACTACGAATCTGGGGGTCGGGCGTTCGAATCGCTCCGGGTGTGCCATTTTCCTTCCTTGAACATTTGAAACGAGCCCCTTTCGGTTTTTCCGGGGGATTGGGTTGACCCTGTTCGCGCGCGTGTTGAACACTGTTGCGACAAGCAACTAGGTGTGGGGACTCTTATGCGTTCGTTTTGTGTCGCGGCTGGAATGGCCGTGCTCGCCACTGCCTTGCCGACGGCGAGTGCGCAGGACATTCCAATGGCCGGATGGACGGTCGAGGTTTCCCCCAACAGTATCCATCTGACACGACCGGACCTGCCGGGAATCAATGTTGGCATCGTCAGCGATGTGCGGCCAAACCTGACGCATGAGGAAAAGTTTGATTATGTGAAGGGCTTTTTCGCCGGGCGGGCCGATTGCCCATCCTTGGCGAATGCCGAGACAAAAACCTCGTTCGCAGGCTTCTCCGCGCGCAGCGGGGGACCGGTCGCCAGATGCACCCTTCTCTCGATGGGGCATTGGGAAGCGGGGGGATTGCAAAGCGCGCTGATTCTTGATGAGGCCGTCAAGGAGGACAAGATACTGGGTGGCGTGCCGTCCGGGCCATCGGCGATGAGTATTTCCGTGCTGACCAATAAAATCATGCAGGAGGTCATAGAGTACCTGATGGGCCGCGCTCAGGTTTCCGAAGCCGGCATGACGGGCGACCAGGTGCGGGCCGCCATGAGCGCTCAGGGGCTGGGAAAGCGTGTATCGCCGGATCGCAAGCCGGTTGGCATGGTGCGCATGATCGACAGCGGCGGCTTCGACGCGGTCAGCTTTGCGGGCAAGGACGAAACCCAGACTTTGGTGCTCTTCCCGAAGCGATCGCAGGACTTTGCTGCAAGCGCGATCACCTGCATGAACTGGGATGCGGCGCTATTTGACCCTTATGAGGTCGAGTCACCGTGGAAGGTCATGCTCGGATGCGAGCGGTATTTCTGGCGCGGATCTGCGGATGATTTGGACATGAAGAGTCTTTCAAGAAGCTCGGACTGGACGGGCGCTTCCTTCGAGCGGGGGCGTTTCACTTACCGAAAGGCCGAAACCTATCGGAAGTTTGCAAAAGGGGAGTTGTTGGACCTGCGGATCGGTGTTGGCCGGGCGCGCTTCGATGAGGTTTTAACCGGGAACCTTCCCCTGTCCGAGCTTCAGCCGCGGGACATCCTTTTCCTGCCGGATGGACGGTTCATGGCCGGGCATGTGCGCGCGTCATCTCTTCCCGGCGGCGGCACAGAAGGGCCCGTTGCGGGGCAATACTATTTCGATGGCCATGTCGTGACCCTGCTGCTGGACACAGGCGAGGTGGTTTACGGCCATGCTGGCTGGTTTCCGGGTGAAGGGGCAACGGGGCAGGACCACAGGGCCGTCGTGAACATCAATGGCTGGGTGTATACAAGTTATTGCCGAGACATCTGGAAGAACTGTTGAGTGCAGGGCGGGCTGTTAGAACCCCGCCGCGTCGCTCTGGTTCATGCTGCGATATTCGTCCCGCATGCCAATATAGAGGCTGAGACAACAGGTCAGCAGGATCAGCGTAAAGGGCAGGGCCGCCGTGATTGTGCCCGCCTGCAGTGACTGCAGCGCATCCGTGCCGCCGCCATAGAGCAGGGCCGATGCTGTCAGGCCGATCAAGCAGGCCCAGAATACGCGTTGGCGCCGGGGAGAATCTGTCTTGCCGCCGCTGGTGATCGTGTCGACGACCAGTGCGCCGGAGTCTGCCGAGGTCACGATGAAGACGACCAGCAGCAGGATGGCTGCGGCTGACGTGATGGCCGAGAAGGGCAGGTCTGCCAGCATCTGGAACAGGACGAGAGACGCGCTGCCCATGCCCTCGCCGAGTTCGCCTTCGCCGGTCTTGAATTGGGCGATCGCAGTTTTGCCGAACGCGGTAAACCAGATGATGCCAATTGTGACGGGTGCAAACAGAACGACCGCAAAATATTCGCGCACTGTCCGCCCCTTCGAAATGCGGGCGATGAACATGCCGACAAAGGGCGACCAGGAAATCCACCAGGCCCAATAGAATATGGTCCAGTCATGAAACCAGGCGATGTCCGGCCGCCGTATCCAGTTGGTGAGGGCGGGCGTGTCGGTCATATAGGCGAGCAAATTCTGGCCCATACCGGTAAAGATCAGGATGGTTGGTCCGGCAATGATCACGAAGACGAGCAGGGCAAAGGCGATGCCCATATTGATATTGCTGAGCAGTTTGACGCCGCCATCAAGACCGCGAAGAACGGACAGGACTGCAAGCCCTGTCATCACGACAATAAGCAGGATCTGGATGCCGACATTGGGCTCAAAGCCGAGCAAGTAAGCTAGCCCACTGGTCGCCTGCGTTGCGCCGATGCCGATGGTCGTTGCGAGGCCGAACACAGTCGAGACAACCGCAAACAGGTCGATGATATGCCCCGGCCAGCCCCAGACCCGCTCACCGAGCAAAGGATAGAAAGCCGAACGGATGCTGAGAGGCAGGCCCTTATTGTGCGCAAAGAATCCGAGTGCGAGCCCGACAATCGCATAGATCGCCCAGGGCGCGAGCCCCCAATGGAAGATCGTGGCGCTATACGCGAGCCGTTCCGCTTCGGCTGAAAGCGGTTCGGCATTCAGCGGCATGCCATACCAGTCAGTATAATAAGCAAGCGGTTCGGCTGCGCCGTAGAACATGAATCCGACACCCACGCCGGCCGCGAACAGCATCGCCACCCAGGACATGATACTGAAGTCCGGCGTCGCGGTCGGTCCGCCCAACCGGATTTTTCCTAGTGGACTGATGGTGAGCGCGATGCAGAAGCCGAATACGAGCACGGCGGTGAGTGCGAAGAGCCAGTCAGCGCTTTGCAGCGTCCAGGTTCGGGCCGCTGTCAAATACTCCGCCGAAACTGTCGGAAAGAGCAGCGTGAGGCCGGAGAAGACGATGATCAGTCCGGCGCTCAGGAAGAAAACAGGATTGTGAATATTCAGCCCGGCGACCTCGATATTGTCCTGCCCGATCTCGTAATCGGTTTCGTAGACAAAAAGGGCTTCTTCGTCCTCGGGAATCAGGTCTGACGGCGTGTCGGGGGCTTGTGTGTCCATGCCGGGCTTGTGCCGCAAGTACGTCGATTATCAAAGCATTGTTCTGAGGAAACTGTCCGCGCTATCGTGAAGAGTGAGGGTTTGATGCAACAGTTTGCATAAGATTCCCGTAGTTACCCGACGAATAGCTGGGCGAAACCTTTCTATCATCGAAATAAAAATGTACTTCGGAACCATCGAGCAGCCATGTGTACCGAGCCGCGCCGCTTATTCTGGCGCGCCATGGCTGGAGACGACCCAAAGGGAACACACATGAATAGACTCAAGTACGGGGCCTCGCTGATTGCGATGGCTGGACTGGTCGCGCCGGTTGCATTGGCGCAGGACGCTCCAGCGGAACCAGCGAGCGCGAAACGGCTTCAAACAGTGACCATCACGGCGACCAAGCGTTCGGAAAGCGCACAGGACGTGCCCGTCGCAGTTACGGCGCTCGGCGAGCAGCAGCTCAGAGAGCTCGGCGTCAAGAATTTCTCGGACTATCTTGTCCAGCTGCCTGGCGTCACGGCAGGTGGTTCCGGCCCCGGTCAGAATACCATCTATATTCGTGGTCTCGCATCCACCACGCCAAACCTGACGGTTGCAGGCGTCGCCGGTCTCGCCCCCAATGTCAGCTTTTATCTCGACGAGCAGCCGCTGGCCCAGCCGGGCCGGAATTTGGACGTCTATGCAGCCGATATCGAGCGCGTAGAGGTCTTGTCTGGACCTCAGGGCACACTGTTCGGCTCAAGCTCGCAGGCCGGTACGGTCCGCATGATTACCAACAAGCCGTCCTTCAGTGGCTTTGATGCCGGGTTCAATGCGTCCACCTCGTTCACCGATGGCGGTGAGATGAGCAACAGTGTCGAGGCCATGATCAACGTGCCCGTCAATGACAAGTTGGCGCTGCGTGGGGTCGTCTATAGTGACACTCAAGGTGGCTATATCGACAATGTCGGCGGCACATTGTCTGTACGCGACTCCGCCCGGTTCCGTACCGAAGGCACTGTGCGTGGCAATGGCGTGCCCGTGAGTGCCCAGCGCGAAGGCTTCCAGGCAGGCGCTGATCTGTCTGGTGTCAATTTCGTTGACGCAAACAACAGCAACATTGTCGAGAATGACATCAATGATGTCACCTATCAGGGCTTTCGCCTGAGCGGCATGTACCAGATCAATGAAGATTGGGACCTGCTGATCACGCATGCTCAGCAGCAGATCGAGTCCGACGGTGTGTTCGCCGCAGATCCCGAACTGGATGACTACGATATTGTCCGTTTCACACCGGAGAATATCGAAGACAAGTTCCACAACACTTCATGGACCCTAGAAGGCCGTATCGGCGCGCTTGAGGCGCTCTATACCGGTGCGTATACGGACCGCACGACAGACCAGACGGTCGATTATTCCGACTATCTCTTCGTCGGCCAGTACCTGCCTTACTATATCTGTGACTACTCGGTCACCTATCCAGCGGGTGCGCCGACGGGCAACTGCTACGCGCCGAACCTGTTCGTGAACTCACACAGTGAGACGAAAGTGCAGACGCATGAGTTGCGCTTCAATACGCCGAGCGAGAATCGCTGGCGCGCCACCTTCGGCGCCTTCTACAGCGACCTTGAGCTGGCTGAGCGTAATGACTTCGTCTATCCGGGCTCAACGCAGGTGGCCTATACAGACGGATCGATCGGCTTTGCCCCGAACTATCCGCTGACGCAAACGGACGTAACAGGCGAAATCGGCAGTGCGTCCCCCGGTTACTACAGCGTTGCCGGTCCGTTCCCGGAAGGCGTTATCTTCCGAAACGATATTCTGCGCACCGATCAGCAGATGGGCCTCTTCGGCGAGACCACCTTCGACATCTCTGACCAGTTCGCCATCACGGCTGGCGCACGATACTATGACGTCGAAGTTGACCTTGAAGGAAGTGCCAACTCGTCCTTCTTCAACCTGTTCGCAGATACCGACCAGCAAGTGTTCGGTACGAACATTTCGTTCCTGTATGGCCCGAACGGCCCGGCAGGGACGCCGGACAAGGCGTCAACCGACGGTATGATCTACAAGCTGACGGGCGAGTGGACGCCGTCGGACGACGTGATGTTCTACGCCACATACTCGGAAGGCTTCCGTGCCGGCTTGTTGAACCGTCCGGGCGGTGCTTCCGGCCCAGGCGGCTACACCGTGCCATATGCTGTCGATACGGACGAAGTGAAGAATTACGAGCTCGGCTGGAAAACCGAACTGTTCGACAATTCGCTGCGTTTCAACGGGTCAGCCTTCTTCGTCGACATTGAAGGTCTGCAGACCACAATCTTCGATCCTTCGATCGTGAACCTGTTCTTCTCCGACAACGCAGCCAATGCCGAGATCCAGGGCCTTGAAGGCGACTTCACCTGGGCGCCGGCCTCGGTTGACGGCCTGACCATTGCAGGTGCGTTCTCGCTTCTCGACACCGAGATCACCGAAGTGCTCGTGCCGACAGATGACGTTGTAGAAGGTTCCGACCTTGCCTTCGCTCCAGCCTACCAGGGCAATCTGCGTGTTCGGTATGAGTGGGATCTCGAGCAGGAAGTGGCTGGCCAGCGCCTCACCGCGCATGTCATGCCGCAGATCGTGTTCTCCGACGACTCCGTCAGTGATGTCATCGAGATCAACAAGATGGACCTTGATGGCTATGTCACCCTGGGTGGCTCGATGGGCGTCACGGGCGACAATTGGGGCGCGGAGATCTTCGCCTCGAACCTGACCAACGAGTATGCCGAGCTTAGTGGCAGCTTCGTTTATGACCGCGAACGCATCACACCAATGCGCCCGCGCACAATCGGTATTCGCGTTTCCTACGACTACTAGGACATACGCCTACTTGATACTGAAGCAGCGCCCTGACAGGTTCAGGGCGCTGCTTTTATTTGACGGGAACTTCAGGCACCAAGATGACCGCTATCGCTGATCCGGACCTCGCCCTGCGGGACGCGCAGAAAGCCATACAGTCTGGCGATTTTGCAACCGCCCGACAAATCACCGATGCGCTTCTTGCTGGCGAGCCGACTCATAAGGAAGCGCTCTACATGGCGGCAGTATGCGCGCGCTATGAAGGTCGCAGCGCGGACGCGCTCGCGCATCTGGACGCGTTGAAGTCGCTCTCACCGGATTTCGGCCGCGCTTATCAGGAAGAGGGGCATCTCAAGCGCAAGCTCGGAGATTTGTCCGGAGCCGTCGGCGCTTTTGAGCGCGCGACCCGCTACAATCCTGCCTTGATGGCAAGCTGGTCTGCGCTAGCAGACCTGTGCCATCAGGCGGGCAATACGGACGCGGCGACCAACGCCCGCGCGCAGGCAGACCGTGTACGCGCGCTTCCGCGTGAGCTGCAAGCGGTGACAAATCATATTCATGAGGGCCGCGTCTTCCGGGCGGAGGAAATCGCCAGAGCGTTTCTCCAGAAGCACCCGACCCATGTCGAAGGCATGCGCCTGCTGGCGGATATCGGGTCCCGCCTCGGTGTTCAGGAGGATGCAGAATTCCTGCTTGAAAGCGCGGTCGATCTTGATCCGGACAATGTGCAGTTGCGGCTCGACTATATTCAGGTGTTGCGCAAGCGGCAGAAATTTGCAGCAGCGCTGGAGCAGGCTGGAGTTCTGATGGCGCGTGATCCGGACAATCCGCTATTCCAGTCGCATTTCGCCATCGAGAGTATGCAGGCGGGTGATTATGAAACCGCGCTGGACCATTTTGAACGGGTGCTACAGAAAATCCCCGGTGATCCTGCTACGCTGGTCTCGCGGGGACATGCGCTCAAAACCTATGGTCGAACCGAAGAGGCAATCAGTTCATACAAGGCGGCAACAGATGTTGCGCCGGGGCAGGGGGATGCCTGGTACGGTCTCGCAAATCTCAAGACCTACACATTCGGCGATGATGAACTCGCCCGTATGCAAGCCCAGTTTGCTGCACTCGATATTGACCATATGTCCCGCGTCCACATCGCGTTTGCGCTTGGCAAGGCCCATGAGGATCGCGGCGATCATGACGCCGCATTCCTAGCCTATGCGCAGGGCAACGCGCTGAAGCACCAGACGGTTCGCTATACGACCGACCAGATGCATGCGGAATTCGACGCGCAAAAAGCGATCTGTACGGCTGACCTGTTTGAAGCTCAGGCCGGTAAGGGCTGCCCCGCGCCAGACCCGATCTTCATTCTTGGCCTGCCGCGGGCGGGCTCGACCTTGATCGAACAGATTCTCGCGTCGCACCCAGACGTGGACGGAACGCTTGAGCTTCCCAATATCCTGTCACTTGCTCATCGCCTGCGGGGGCGTAAGCAACTGACAGACCGGGAGCGCTACCCGCGTATCCTGCATGAACTTCCCGCCGATGAGCTGTCTGCGCTCGGTGAGGAATATATTGAGACGACACGCATCCATCGTCAGGGAGCGGCTTTCTTCACTGACAAGATGCCGAACAATTTCCGGCATATCGGCCTGATTCATCTGATCCTGCCCAATGCCAAGATCATCGATGCGCGGCGCGACCCGATGGATTGTTGTTGGTCGGGCTTCAAGCAACTCTTCGCGGAAGGTCAGGAGTTCACCTACAGCCTCGATGATATTGGAAACTACTATCGCGGCTATGTCGATCTGATGGCGCATTGGGACAGTGTTCTCCCGGAAGGGCGAGTCCTGCGCGTTCAGCACGAGGATGTCCTGGAAGACCTGGAAGGCCAGGTGCGGCGGATTCTCGATTATTGTGGTTTGCCGTTTGATCAGGCCTGTGTGAATTTTCACAAGACTGACCGGGCCGTGCGCACGGCCAGCTCCGAGCAGGTTCGTCGTCCGATCAACAAAAGCGGGGTTGAGCAGTGGCGCCCTTATGAGGCACACCTTGATCCACTGAAAGCCGCGCTGGGACCCGACCTCGCGCCCCAATAGGAGTCGTCAGGTGAGCACACGGTCCGATGATGCCTTGATCGCGCTGCGTAAAATACAGCGCATGACAGAACTGGCGTCCAAGCGGCTGGCTCAGACGGCGGGCCTTACTCCGTCGCAAATGACGGTCTTGCGCATGCTCGATGAGCAGGGGGAGATCTCCGCAGGCCGGGTGGCAGAGGCCACACAGCTGAAACATGCCACCATCACCAGCCTTGTCGACAAGCTGGAGGCACGCGGCTTGATCGCACGGCGCCGGTGTGACACCGACCGTCGGCGTGTTTGGCTGAACCTACTGCCTGCGGGTAAAGAGGCTCTGTCGGTTGCGCCCGACCCGCTGCACGAAACATTCGCTGCCGGATTCGACAAACTCCCTGACTGGCAACAATCCATGCTGGTAGCGGCTCTTGAGCGCGCGGCTGGCCTGCTTGATGCCGAAGAGCTCGACGCTGCGCCCTTTTTGGACGTCGGAGAACTGGGATAAGCGTCACACGCAAGTTTGCGATTGCAAATCATTTTCACCAATGCTAGGTCGCGCTCTTACCCGTGTCGGACGGATGACGTGAATGAGGGCACCCTATGATTGCGACGAATCGGATCGTACTTTCCATTTCCGTACTGGCAGGCGTATTGCTTGCTGCGTGTACGACGCTGCCGGCGCGGTCTGATGTTTCCAATGTGATATCGCATCCTGCGGCGACCGATTTGAGGGATCCTCAGTTCCAGGCAGATCGTGAAGCTATCCTGGCGATGGCGGGAAACTACAAGGTGAAGTTCGACTTCAACGAAACCGTCGCCTTCGACGATGACTATTTTCTGAAGCCTCGCAAAGTGTCTGGTGGGGATGAGGTGGTCCTCGTTGTCGAGGATCGCCGAAACTTCATCAGCCTACAGCATATTCTGGTCGTAGGCGGCGAGCACAAGATGGCGATCAAGCACTGGCGTCAGGACTGGCAGTATGAGCCTGAGCGTGTGCTGATATTCATTGGCGGAAATGCCTGGGAGTGGCGTGACGTGCCAGCATCGGAGCGAGCCGGTACTTGGTCTCAGACGGTCTACCAAGTCGATGATGCGCCGCGATACGGGGCTGTTGCGACATGGTCGCACGAGAATGGGATTGCCACATGGCAGCCGCCACATGAATGGCGCCCGCTACCGCGGCGCGACATGACCACGCGCGATGATTACCACGCCATCCATGCGATGAACCGGCACGTCGTTACGTCTTGGGGCTGGGTGCATGAGCAGGACAATGGAAAGCTCGTCCTGAGCGGTAGTCAGCCACACATGCTGGCGCGTGAGACTGGCCTGAACACATATCGCCGAGACAGCGATTTCGAGACCGAGATTGCAACAGATTACTGGAGCGGTACCGCAGACTTCTGGGCTGGCGTTCGCGGCGAATGGGACAGGATTGCCAGTCAGAACGAAGCATTTGCCGTCACGATCAAGGGCGAGACCGAAGCGCTCTACATGCCTCTGCTGACCCTCGCCGGTGAAGTGGCAGACGGCAGCAAGGGAAACGAAGAGGCGGTGCTGGAGGCCAGACAGTTGATCGAAAATTTCACGACCAGCGACATTGGCGCATTGGCTGACCGATTGCGTCCCACTGACATGGATGCAGCCGAAACAGACTGAGCTCGGCTATGGTTGGAATGCCCCTATCAGATTTTCTTCTGATTGACTCGTTCGGACAGTTTGGCGGGGCTTTCCTTGCGTTCTGAATAGCGGTCAACAAGATGGTCTGCACGGTCCCGGGTCAGGAGCGTGAACTTCACGAGTTCTTCCATCACATCGACAATTCGGTCGTAATATGGCGAGGGGGTCATGCGGCCGCGTTCGTCGAATTCCAGGAATGCTTTGGCGACAGACGATTGGTTTGGAATGGTGATGAGCCGCATCCAGCGTCCCAGAATGCGTAGCTGATTGACGGCGTTGAAACTCTGCGACCCGCCACAGACCTGCATGACGGCCAGTGTCTTTCCCTGGGTAGGACGGACACCGCCGAGAGAGAGGGGAATCCAGTCGATCTGGGTTTTCATGACTCCCGACATTGCACCGTGCCGCTCCGGTGAACACCAGACCATTCCTTCCGACCATACGACGAGGTCTCGCAATTCCTGTACTTTTGGGTGGGAGTCCTCCGCCCCATCGGCGAGCGGGAGACCATCGGGATCGAACATGCGCGTCTCGCAGCCGAGCTTTTCCAGAATGCGAGCGGCTTCCTCATTTGCCAGGCGGGAATAGCTCCGCTCCCGTAAAGAACCATGCAGAAGCAGGATACGTGGCTTGTGTGTGCTGAGCGCAGGAGTCAGGAGGGCGTCTGGGTCGGTCTCGCGAAAACTGTCTTCGTGAAGGGCAGGAAGGTCATTCGTGGAGGTCATCTGTGTGTTGGTCTTTCTCGGGTAGATCAGTTGATTGCTCCACTCATGCAAACCTGTTCGCGTTCAGAAGTGAGGCTTTGCGTGAGAGCTCTCTCAAGTTTCCGGGAACGCATTGCGGGTGCGATTGGCGAAGGCTACCAGCGACAGCATGACCGGCACCTCGACCAGCACGCCGACAACTGTGGCGAGCGCCGCTCCGGAATTCAGCCCGAACAGGCTGATCGCCACCGCGACGGCCAGTTCGAAGAAGTTGGACGTGCCGATCATGGCGCAGGGCGCGGCGACCTTGTGTGGCACTTTCCATGCCCAGGCGGCCGCGTAGGCGAGTGCAAAGATACCATACGACTGAATGAGAATTGGTACGGCAATGAGCGCAATGATGATCGGCTTCGCCAGGATCGTTTCGCTCTGGAATCCGAACAGGAGTGTAACGGTAGCCAGAAGGCCGATCACCGACAGGGGTTTGATACGGCGCGTAAAGGCGGTCACCGATTCCTCACCCCCGCGCTTCTTAAGGGCATTACGAGCCAGAATCCCCGCCATCAGGGGAACGACCACATAGAGCACAACCGACAGGAGCAGCGTCTCCCACGGCACGGCGATATCCGTGACTCCCAGCAAGAAAGCGACAATCGGTGCGAATGCAAACACCATGACCGCATCATTCACACTGACCTGAACCAGTGTGTAATTCGGGTCGCCACGTGTCAGATGTGACCAGACAAATACCATCGCCGTGCAGGGGGCAGCGCCCAAAAGGATGAGGCCGGCAATATAGCCTTCCGCGTCTCCGGGGGGGATGAACGGCGCGAAGACATGGCGGAAAAAAAGAACGCCGAGGGCCGCCATCGTGAAGGGCTTGATAAGCCAGTTCACAACCAGTGTGATGATCAGCCCCTTCGGTTTCTCACCGACGCGGCGCATGGCGGAAAAATCCACGCCGATCATCATGGGCCAGACCATGGCCCAGATGAGCAGGGCGACAGCGAAATTCACATTTGCATATCCGAAACGGGCAAGTGCTTCGAACGCGCCAGGCACGATCTGCCCCAGGCCAATCCCAATCGCAATGGCGAGTGATACCCAGATAGAGAGGTATCTTTCGAATGGTCCCATGAGTATGCCCCGCATCTTACTCTGTCGGCGTTCCGATCCGGGCTAGTTAGTGCCGCATACATTATTATTCAATAATTCATCGAATATCGTTCTGGTATTTCTTGGAGCGCATGCCTGCAGGGAGTTCACGTCAAAGACTGCTCCGAGGCCGCGCCTTTTCTGCGACTAAAGATGAGGAATGGCGCACCCAAGAGGATTCGAACCTCTGACCTCTGCCTTCGGAGGGCAGCGCTCTATCCAGCTGAGCTATGGGTGCAAACCGAAGCAGGTGAATACGGCAACCGGCGAGTGAGTGCAACGCCGGAGTGCGGTTTGCGCAGCGCTGGGTGCTTGCGCCTTGATCACTTTGGGCTAGGTCTGGAACAGACACAGATTCAGGAGCCAGACATGCGGACTTTCACCATTGCGATGACCGTCACAGCCATGGCGCTGTTGCTGGGCCTTCCGGCCTGCGGGGCACGGGAAGAGCCCAGCCCGGCAGTGCCTCAGGAAGAGCCCGCAGACCGAGCGGCGCAACTGGAAGCGCAGAAGGCTGCTTATGAGGCCGCGTTGAGCGAAGCGGAAGCTTCCCGAGGGGCAGGGGAGCCAGCCTTGTGGACGCTGCAGGACGAAGACACGACGCTTTACATATTTGGTACGGTGCACTTGCTCCGCCCGGAGTTGGAATGGCGCAGCGATGAGATGGATGCCGCGCTCGCGGAGGCTGATACGGTCGTCTTTGAGGCAGATGTCACAAGCCAGGCTGCGGCGTCCGAGATGATGAAGTTCATCTCCACACAAGGCATGCTGCAAAACGGTCAGCAATTGTCGAGTTTGCTCAGCGAACTGGAGCGCGCAGAGCTTCAAAAGGCGCTTGACCATGTCGGACTGCCCCTCGGCGCGATTGAGCCGATGCGGCCGTGGTGGGCGGCGGTGAATCTCTCTGTTCTGCAGATCAAGAAGGAAGGCTTCGACCCGAATGCCGGCGTAGAAACCGTTCTGGGCGCAGAAGCTCGCGCGGCAGGCAAGTCATTCGCCTATCTGGAGACAATAGACGAGCAGTTGGGCCGCCTCGCCAATATGCCCACAGATGTGCAGGTCGATTTCCTTGTGAGCTCTGCCGAGTCCATCGAGGAGGGGGGAGATGTGCTCGATACGCTGGTGTCCGAGTGGGTTGATGGCGATGTGCACGGGATTGGCCTGCTCATGTCCAATCCGGACATGATGGGGTCAGACGATGTCTATGATGCGCTGTTGAAGTCTCGTAACGAGATCTGGGTTGGCAAGATCGAAGCCATGCTGGAAGAGCCCGGTACGCGCTTGATCGCTGTCGGAGCCGGTCATCTGGCGGGCGAAGACAGCGTTATCGAAATGTTGGAAGCCAAAGGCTACGAGGTCGAGGGCCCGTAGGCGCTCATGTATCGGCAGACCGGCGGAGCGCCAACAGCGCTTGCTCGAGGATTTCTGCGCTGGCACAGCAGACGATCTGACCGCCGAGCTTTGGTTCGTTGCCACGCCAGTCCGTCGCGAGGCCACCTGCGCCCCGCACAACCGGGATCAGCGCGGCCACATCCCATGCTTTCAGACCGCTTTCCGCCACAAGGTCGATCGTGCCGGCGGCTAGCCGGGCATAAGCGTAGGCGTCCAGCCCATAGCGGCTGATCCGAGCTGTAGCTCTCAGATGGGTCCATGCGCCCTGTTCGGCGGGGTTCAGGATAAAGGGATCTGTCGTGGAGATGACTGCTTCGCGGAGGTCTCGGCAGTCGGAGACCTGGATCGGTGTTTGTGTCCCCGCGCGCTGAACCGCTGCACCCCCCGGCCAGCCGAGATAACGCTCGTCCAGAACGGGCTGGTCAATGATGCCGATGACGGGCGTGCCCGTTTCATCGCACAAGGCAATCAATGTGGTCCAACTCGGCAGGCCGGCTACGAAAGCGCGCGTGCCATCTATCGGATCCAGTAACCAAGTGAAGCCGTTCTTCGAAGGTTTAGCGGGGAATTCCTCGCCAGTAACGCCGTGATCGGGCCGTTCCGCTTCGATCAGGCCGCGCATCGCCGCTTCGGCGCCCGTGTCGGCGGCCGTCACGGGGTCAAATTCGGCGTGGGGTATTGTGATCTTGTTGTCGACGGCATCCAGTGCACGAAAATGCGGCCGGATCGCTGACCAGGCCGCATCTGCGAGACGACCTGCAAAGGTCAGCTCATCTTCGAGGGAGTAGGAATTTGTCATGCGGGCATGGGATTGCCCCGCCCCGGGCTGGGCGTCAAGCGACGCCCGTGCTGCTGGTGTCGCCTTCCAGCGCCTTGGCCAGTTCCAGGAGGCGTTTGCGGGGGCGCTCGCCGAGGCGATAGTAGGCGCGAACCAGTTCCAACGTCTCTTTTTGCGAAAGAATATCACCTTCCATGCGTTCGGCGTCATTCGCGGCATCCGGTGCGTCTGCTGCGGGAATGCCGTCGAAGAAGTATTGCACTGAGACGTTCATGGCTTTCGCCAGTTCATAGAGTCGAGATGCCGTGATGCGGTTGGCACCGCATTCATACTTCTGGATCTGCTGGAAACGCACGCCTACCTGACTCGCAAGGTCCTGTTGGGTCATGCCCAGCAGGCGGCGGCGGCGGCGAAGGCGTTTGCCTACGTGCAGGTCGGTTTCATCAGCCATGTTCAGCTCCTTGCGGATGGGACCGCTCTCAGTCCCAAAACGGGATGTTCGGGCTGGTCTCTCGCAAATGGCGTGCCGGTGGTCACATTTGCCTAAAATTTGGGCTGCATTTCCAAATTGCAGGAATTTGCCAAATCATCGGTTGCGTTTTGTGCGCCGCAACATAAATCTGGTCTTGCACTCCGGTGCAGACGCCTCTGGCGTTTCCTCCCTTTGACCTTGGCCGCGCTCTCGTAGCGCGGCCTTTTTTTTGGAAGTAACGCGGATCTGTTGCAATTGCAGGGTATTCCGACGATCAGCGCCGACCGATCTGAGTCGCGACGTCGAGGATTTCGACGACAATAGCGGACAAGACTTGCTGCATTTGCGCAAAGCCGGCACTGGTCTCGACCGCTTGTTCATCCATGTACAGTCCGCGATTAATCTCGATCTGTACCGCATGGAAGTCTCGCTTGGGGCGGCCATAACGACGTGTCGTATACCCTCCTGCATAGGGCGCATTCCGCGCAACGCTGAACCCGTTCGCTCGGAATGCGCGCTCAATTCGCCCCGTCAGACGTGGGTCACAGCTGGAGCCGAACCGGTCCCCCAACACAATATCTGCCAGATTGCGACGCCCAGGCTGGACGCTGGGCATTGAGTGGCAGTCAATAAGGAAGGCCCGGCCGTGCCGCTCCTTCAGACTGCCCAGCTCAGTCGCCAGGCACTGGTGATAGATGTCGTGAATGCCGGACAGGCGCGCTTCTCCTTCTGATCGGGTAAGGCGGCGCGCATAAATCGCCTCTCCCCTGGCAGCGACACGCGGCAAGCAGCCGAGCCCGGCTTCCACACGCGCTGTCGGCATGCCGCAGGGGCGAGGGACTCCATCACTGAACATGTTCGGGTCGAGTTCCCGTGGGTCGCGATTGAGATCAGCGACTGTGCGAGCATATTTCGCCGCCACGAGTATGCCGCCCTGCTCAGGAACGGCGCTGAACAACTCGTCCACGAACGCATCTTCCGTCCGGCGTACGGTGTCCACCGGTACGCAGAGTGCCTCGCGCATCTCATGTGGATAGAGACTGCCCGAATGTGGCGAGGCAAAAATGACTGGCGCCAACATTTTTTCCGGGGTTACCAGCCGGTACGGCGTTTCATAACGAGGCGTGGCCGCAGGGCTGTCCTGCGAACCGGCCGTTCGCTGAAAATGCTCAGGTCTGTCAAGAAATTGGGGGGCGTCTGTCATTCAGCACATCGTTTCTTTGTTTGCCTGAAGGTCAAGCCTTTTCACGAGAATCCAGCCGGTGCCCGCAGTAATTTCCAACTTTAAGTCCGCAGATATTCACGCCTGATTTACCGAACTGCGTCTTTATGCTTAGGGTTCTACCGAGAAGAGGGTATTCCGCGTGACCAAGATTTTGCTGGCCGAAGATGACGATTCCATGCGCTTGTTCCTGGCCGCCGCTCTGCGTCGCGCCGGACACGAGATCCAGGATTACGCTGACGGCGAAAGCGCGTTGTCCGCGTTGGAGCGCGAAGTGTTCGATCTGCTGCTGACCGATATTGTCATGCCCGGCCTTGATGGAATCGAACTGGCACGCCGGGGCGCCGAACTCGACCCGGCCATGAAAATCGTCTTCATTACGGGGTTCGCCGCCGTGGCGCTCTCCTCCGGGGCTCCGACACCTGCAGGCGCGAAAGTGCTGTCCAAACCCTTCCATCTCCGCGAAATCGTGGATGAGGTCGACAAGGTGATGGCGGCCTGATGGGGCGGGGCTCCGACATTGAGCCTCCCAAGCTGCTGAAATCCCTATCCCATGACGCTGGCCGGCACTTCTTTGATGCGCCGGCTGCGATGAGTATGGATGAATGCATGCTGCGCCTGAATTTTCTGGATGGCGCGAACATAGTGTCTCTTACGCCCTCGGAGCTTGGACATTGGTTGTCTTTCGAGTTTGAGGGACATGCCTTTTCCGCAAATGATCCGTTTGGCGAAGTCTGGTTTTTTGCCGAAGATCCTGCGACACCGGAGCCAATACTGCAGAAAATTGCGCTCTGCGTCGTTACACCGCCAAACCCGGCTTGACGGCGCGCGCTGAATTATCCATTACCCCTGCTTCCGAATGGATCGGGCGGTTAGCTCAGTGGTAGAGCACTACGTTGACATCGTAGGGGTCACAAGTTCGAACCTTGTACCGCCCACCATTCCGAAGTCTTCCGAAACCTCCTGAAACCTGCCGCGTTGTTTTAAAAAATGACGGGATGTTTCCATGATTGATCCAGATTTGCCGGACGCCGATATGTTTGTGGTCTATTACACCGGCGGGAAAATGCTGCAGGCCTCCAATATCTCGCTGATGACCAGGAAGCTGGATGAACGTCTGTTTCTTGTTTCGACGCCGGAGACGCAGTCCAGACTCTACCACCACGTCAAACGCCTGGCCCAGCCGGACGCCCTGTTCGTCGGTCGCTTGGACTCCCTGCCCAAATTCAAAGGGATGGAAGAAGGCACCACGAAATGGGTCCGCCGTATGATGGACGTATAAAAAAGGAAGGCGAACTGGCCGCCTTCCTTCATGTTAGTTTTAATTCCGGGGCAGGGGCCTTGTCCTAGCCGTCAAGGTCAACCATCGGTTCGCGATCCCAATGGCGGAGCTTGCCGAGTGTCTTCACGAAACCGGGCACATCTCCGGTCTTGCTGAGCGCGACGCAGCCCTCATCCTTCGCGTCCCAGACGCTGGCCTTCTCCATGAGAGGTTGGGCCGTTTCGACATAGCCGATGAATTTGCAATGCGCGAACGCGTCGGCCACGAAATCCCGGCTAGGGGCGTCGTTCTTGACCATGTCTGCCCCCTCCTCGGAGATCAGCAGGGCGACGGCATCGAAGAGGACCGATGGACCGCCATCGATTTTCTCGTCGGCCTCCATGTGCGACCCGTCACTGAGTGTGATGCCGCCCACTTTCGGGCTGATCAGCATCGTCATGCCGCCAGCGGAGGTCACTTCCTCCTTCAGCGCGTTCAGGAGGTCTGCATCCGCGCCGTCCGTAGCAAAGATACCCAGTTTTCGGCCTGCGAAACTGTCTGGAGCGTTCTTCAGGATGCTCAGGGGATCGGAAGCAGGCAAGTCCGTGATGGGAGGGCTGGCCGGATCAGCCGCTGGCGGCATGTCGGTTACGCCGAGGCCATCCGCCACTTTTTTCGCCAAGTCTTCATCGATGTTCAGCAGGTGAGACAGCATGCGAAGACGGATTTCCATCTTCTGAACCTTGCTGAGTTCGAAGGTCAGGGCGTCTGCCATGTGTTTTTGCTCGACCTTGGTCTGGCTCACATAGAATTGGCGGGCCTGGCTGTAATGATCGGCGAAGGATTCCGGGCGCAGGCGCGTCTTTTCTCCGCCAACCGGCTCGGCATAGGATCGATACCCCTTGGCGGGATCTTCGCGCGGTCCGCCTTCTTCCGGTCCCCAGCTGTTCGGTTCGTAATTGGCGCGGCCTTTGGGATTCTCCATCGCCATATGGCCATCCTGCTGGAAATGGCGCATCGGGCATTGCGGACGGTTGATCGGGATATGTGTAAAGTTCGGGCCACCAAGGCGCTTCAACTGGGTGTCGAGATAGGAGAAGTTACGGCCCTGCAGCAGCGGGTCGGCCGTGAAGTCGACGCCGGGCACGATATTCTGTGTGCAGAAGGCGACCTGTTCAGTCTCAGCGAAGAAATTGTCGACGACGCGGTTCAGGACCATGCGTCCGACAATGCGGACGGGCACTTGTTCTTCCGGAATGAGCTTGGTCGCATCCAGTACGTCGAACTCAAAATTCTCGGCAAATTCCTCGTCGAACAATTGCACACCGAGTTCCCATTCCGGATAGTCGCCCATCTGGATGGCATCCCACATGTCGCGGCGGTGGAAGTCCGGGTCGGCGCCATTGATCTTAAGGGCTTCGTTCCAAGCTACCGATTGCAGGCCCTGCTTTGGTTTCCAGTGGAACTTCACAAAGGTTGCTTTGCCTTCGGCATTCACAAACCGGAATGTGTGGACGCCGAAGCCTTCCATGAACCGCAGGGAACGGGGAATGGTCCGGTCGGACATGATCCACATGACCATGTTCATGGATTCCGGAGACAGGGAGATGAAATCCCAGAAATTGTCATGTGCTGTCTGGGCCTGCGGAAAGCCCCGGTCTGGTGCCGGCTTGGCCGCATGAATCAGGTCTGGAAACTTGATGGCGTCCTGAATGAAGAAGACAGGAATGTTGTTGCCCACAATATCCCAGTTGCCTTCTTTCGTGTAGAACTTCACGGCAAAGCCCCGCACATCGCGCGCAAGATCGGGCGAGCCCTTATTGCCAGCCACAGTAGAGAAGCGGGCGAAGACATTGGTCTTCTCACCTTTTCTCTGGAAAATGTCTGCCGTGGTGACGTCCTCAAGCGTATCCAGTGTCTCGAAATAGCCATGCGCACCGTAGCCGCGGGCATGCACGACGCGTTCAGGAATGCGCTCATGGTCGAAGTGGAAAATCTTTTCACGGAAGATGAAGTCTTCGGTCAGCATCGGTCCGCGCGCGCCCGCTTTCAGATGGTTCTGGTCGTCGGCAATGGGCACGCCTTGCTGGGTGGTCATGGTCTCGTAGCCATCCTCAGTTGACTGATGAGGTGCGCCGCCCTCGTCGAGGGAAAGGTCTGGTTTGTCGGACATGAGAGAAATCCATCTGCTGGTTGGAGGGTGTTCTAATCAACTGCGCGACGGGCTCATTGGTTCCTCGCATATGCGGCTTTCATCCCCCTTCGAGGGAATCCAATGAAAGGGGGCGGCTCCAGAAAACAGAACCGCCCCTCAAAATTTCTGCTATGCCTGTATTCAGCTCAAGCTGTCCGCAAAGGCTTCGCCAGAGCGGGCGCTCGAATAGGCTTCTTCCAGAAGGGCGCGGGACTGGCCCTGGACTTCGGACTTTTCAAGGCGATCCTTGATCGAGTCGGCCAGGTGTTCTTCGCCGTCATCAATCGCCTCAAGGGCAGCTTTTCTGTCGTCCTGAAACATGGACGAGAACTCGGTCAAGGCGCGATGAAGAGACCCAAGCGTACCACCCTCAGTTTGGGGTTCGCCGCCGAGAGTACGGACCTGCTGCTGGAAGCGGCTGATCAGTGCTGCGCGATCACTGGCGCGCTTCTGGAACTGGGTACGAAACGCAAAACTCTCATCTGAGAGTTCAGCGCATTTTTCGTAGCCTTTGCGGCTGTCGATCAGTACCTTGGTGACGTCATTGAGGGCGTCAATTTCGGTTTTGTTGATTGTGTCGGTCATTTGGAAACTCCTCGTTGTCTGTCCTGACCAACAGAGAGACAAGGCATGAGTTCCAGATAGAAAACCTTAAATGACGGACATGATCAAAGGCGCTTAGCCCTCGAACGGGTCTTTCATCAGGATTACGTCTTCGCGCTCCGGCGACGTGGAGACCAGCGCGCACGGTTTGCCGACCAGTTCTTCGAGGCGGCGCACATATTTGACCGCTTCTGCCGGAAGGTCCGCCCAGGATCGCGCACCGGCGGTTGAGCCTTTCCAGCCCTGAAGCGTCTCATAGACGGGCTCTACAGCGGCCTGGTCGGTCAGGCCGGCAGGGTAGTGGTCAATCGTCTCGCCATTCAGCCTGTAGGCGACGCAGACCTTGATCTCGTCAAAGCCGTCCAGCACGTCGAGCTTGGTCAGGGCGAGGCCGGTAACGCCGGAGGTCGCACAGGCCTGACGCACCATCACACTGTCAAACCAGCCGCAGCGGCGGGCGCGGCCCGTGTTCACGCCGACTTCGCGGCCGACCGTGCCGAGGCGTTCGCCGATCTGATTGTCCTGTTCGGTGGGGAAGGGACCTGAGCCAACACGGGTCGTGTAAGCCTTTGCGAGGCCCAGCACATAGGAGATTGCGCCAGGGCCAACGCCTGAGCCAGCGGAGGCATTTCCTGCCACCACATTGGACGATGTGACGAAGGGATACGTGCCGTGGTCAACATCCAGCATCACGCCTTGAGCGCCTTCGAACAGAATGCGACTGCCTGCGCGGACCTGTTCGTCGAGCAGTTTCCAGACCGGCTTGGCATAGGCCAGGATCTGGTCGGCGATCTTGAGCAGTTCTGCTTTCAGCTCGGCGCCGTCTGGTTCTGGCAAGCCAACGCCGATGCGCAGCGGCTTGTGATGCGCCAGCAAGCGCTCGATCTTCATGTCGAGGGCGGCGGGGTCTGCAAGGTCAGCCACGCGGATGGCGCGGCGGCCGACGCGGTCTTCATAGGCCGGGCCGATGCCGCGTTTGGTGGTGCCGATCTGGCCAGCGCCAAGCGCGCCTTCGCGGGCGGCGTCGATGTCCTTGTGCCACGGGAGAATGAGCGAGGCATTGTCAGCCAGCACGAGCGTCTCAGGCGTGACTTCGACGCCCTGGGCCTGGATGCCCTTTATTTCTTCCAGCATGTGCCAGGGATCCACCACGACGCCATTGCCGATCACCGAGAGCTTGCCGCCGCGCACGAGGCCGGAGGGCAGCAGCGCAAGCTTGAACACTTTGCCGTCAATGACCAGCGTGTGGCCGGCATTGTGCCCGCCCTGAAAGCGGACGACCACATCGGCGCGGCTGGACAGCCAGTCGACAATCTTGCCCTTGCCTTCGTCGCCCCATTGGGCCCCGACAACCACTACTCCGGCCATGATTCCTGCTCCTGCAAAGTCCGCGGCGACATGGGCAGGATTTGGCCACCAATTGCAAGAGGGGGGAATGAAATCCCTTTGTCGCAGGCGGGCGCGGATGCGCCCCTATCCGGACACGCGGCCTGCGCTCCGGCAATCTATCTGCATGTGGAGTGGCCTCAGCCGGACTCCTCCCATGTCGCCTCAAGCGAGGCAGTGAGGAGCCCCGGCAGGGCCGTGGAAAGCGCCCCGAGTTCCGGGGACAGCCGGAACGCGCTGTGTGCATGTCCCGTCATGGGCCTTGGTTCGCCGCTGGCCTTGAGGCGCTGGAGGGAGTGGGCAAGGCGCTTGGCGGCGCTGTCCGGGGATTTCAGGACGCGGCGGATCGCCCGGATGCGCGCGAGCAGTCTTGCGGTCGGGACCGGTCCTTGTGGTCCATAAGAGGTCCCGAAAGTGTCCATAACCGGTCCAGACGGAAATGGGCCGCCCGCACGGGGCAGCAGCGCGAAACAGGGGTCTGCCATACCGGGGAAGGTGACAAGTTCGACGCCTTCCGGCAGGTCTGGGGCTGGCGCACGCTTGCGCGGCGGCGCGAACACGATGTGCAGGCTGAGCGCCATGAGGGTGAGCAGCCGCCGGACGATCTGTTCAATTTGTTTCAAGCGACCATTTGCCTTGCCCCGGCGCGTGCGCGGCATCTTTTCAGGCCGCAAATGCAGATTGTCACGCGCGACCAGATCGGTCAGCGCGCGCTCCGCAACTTCCAGCCCCATGCTGAGGAAAGACCGGTCAACACTCATGGGCCCAAGTGTGAGGGCGATGTGCGTCAGACGAACTGGGGGACGCTTATCCTCGTGAGCGGGGGCGATAGGAGAGGACAAATCCTCGCTAATTTCATGAGGTGGAGGCTTTGTTCGTATCTTCTGCTTTGGGCGCATTTCCAGACGTAAGGATTCGCGCTTGATCAGATCAATTTTGACCCTTCGTCATCGATCGCGCTACAGAAACCAATGACTTAAGTCGCCCTAAAATGGCCGCTCGCAATCTTCATTGAAGCACATGTAAGCATTTTGCTTTTTGTGATGATGGATCTATTCTGCGTTCGGATCGAAGCGGAGATCGCATGTTCGGGAACAAAAAGAAGAAACGAAAAGTTCTGAGACTGCTCGATGACGCGGCGGACAACTTTCAGTTCCCAATGCTCGACAATGGAAACTTATATCTGGCCGCATCGCGCTTATCGGTTTTTTGCAACGATCGAGACTGGGCATTCGTTTTCGAGATCTTTGGGTTTTCACCCAGAGCTGGTCAACCTGACCTGAGTGTGCAGACAATTGCCTCGTCAGTTGAGAACAGAAACCCTCGATCCAACTATGCTAGCGACGAGGCTTACAACAACTACCTTAAACACAATCAAAATTACGAATTCAGAAGTTTCTTTCCCATAGAGAACGACGACTGGATCGACGAAGAAAATCCAGAGCTAGTCGCGTTATCGGGTGAGGTTATAATTCGAGGCAAATCTATTCCGCTTCCGTCAAACCCAGAGTATGAGGCGGCCGGCATCCGCTTGGAGTTTGATCGGCCAGCTGTTCACGAACTATGCAGACTGCTCGCCGAACAACACCGAGAGCTGTTACTTGCCTCGCAAACGGAGCGGAAAACAAATCTCCCTAATTCACTGCCGCATTTGATTACTCTCGATGATTGGCAGCACCCAGATTTAGCCAACGGGCAAAAACCAAGTGAGGTTGCCACGTTCAGTAAACTCGCCAATGTCGTTCAAACTGGAGACCCCAACAAGTTTTCAATCGGCGAAGCCGGAAATACAAATTGGCGTAATTGGCCAGAAGGTGGCCTTCTCTAAAGCGCCCGAAAGCACTTTGAGAGCTCACAGGCGATCATCGGAGAGAGTCCTATTCTCGCCCCACAACGGCCGCTCGCAGATTCCGAAAAGGGCGCAATACCAGACATTAGAATCTCAGCACCATCCGGCGGCTTTTGGCCCTAACCCGCCTTTCGGCGATCAAAAACCGATGACTGCTCTTGGCGTCAGAACGGACGTTGGCATTTATAGAAAAATGTCGCTACTTGATTACCACTTAGAACAACGAGCAGTGCGAATGCCGACAGCCGAACACTTTTGGGATTGGTTCCTGCAGCACGAAGAAGAACTTCGCAGCATTAGGCGAGACCGCAGGCTGTTTCAGCTACTGGGAGAGCATTTGCTGATTTTGGACATCCCCAAATGGGAAATTGGACCGTTTGATACGAATGGTTCCAAGCACTTTCTGGCGCTGTCAGGGTCCAAGGTTACTGAGACCGGTAAGAGAAATCGCGAACAACTTCTTGAGATGGACGCTCCATCGACTTGGATGATTTTGCCTTTTCGACCACCGAAACGATGGAGCCGTCAGTTTCAATGGGGACCTGATAGGGTGAGCATCAATGCGAATGGTTGGCTATTCGAGGTCCATAAATTTGATGATGGCATGTTCGACCTAATTCTGCATTCCGACATTCACGAGATTTCGAACGCCGCGGATAAGAGAGACGCTCTAATCACAGCGCTAGACAATGAGTTGGGAGAGGCCAGCATGATCGAGAAAATCAACGCCGTTGAGTTGCGTGTAAATGTAGATTCATCTGATCGCGAGCGATTGATACCGATGAGCCACCTTAAAGAAATTATCTTGTCTGAAACCCGCAAGCGGTAGGGCAGCTCTCGGCGTCTAAGTAGACATTAGCTTTCTCGCTCATTCAATCCCAAATGCGTTTCCAATTGTGATTGAAATCACTGAGAGAGGAAAACTCGGTGACCCACGGAAAATCTGGCGATCGCTCCTCTCGCCAAGTGAGGTGAACGACATAACAAGGAGCAATCACGTCCGCACCACAAAAGAGGAAATCATCTCTTCCGGTCAATCTCGCCACGGCCTTCATCGGCGTTGCGTGTAAAATGTGAGCACCACAAACTTCACGGTGTAGCTCATTCGTGAATTTCATGGACTCTTCCGGCGATAGCGCTGCCCATCGATAAGGAAGATTCATTTGCTTGCCCATTCTCGCGAATAAACATTTCTGTTGAGTGAAGCCAAGTAGGGTGTCCGCTTTCGGCGTAAAGCGTACATCGGGATCCACGCTACGTTCGATTGGTGTAGTAGATTCACAATGACAGGGATCGCTAAACCTCGACAACCTCGGCCCAATGAATGCGCAACCTTCGAAACGAAAGGTGGCGAGACCATCGTCTCGATCGTCAAGGTCGGGAGCGCCGGGTTTTACGTGTACGTGTCTAAGTTGCGCTATGATGAGGAAGAAGACGTCCGATATTGGAGTGAGCTCTCGCAAAACCTCGGTGGCATTTACGACAGCGTTTCGACGGCGCACAGAGAAGCGTCGCATCTTTTGAATGAACAATTAATCAAGAGAGATACGAGCGCCTAAAGGCCGCTTTCGGCGTCAGCGGACGTTATGGGACATAAATTAATCCGGGTTCTATGAAATAATCATCCCCACACTCAGTGATTTTTGCGTGCATTACCAAGTCGCTGACGTCTCCACCATCTGTCGTCAGGTCCACAAGCACTTCCCAGCACCTGCCGTCCCAAACGCAAATCGAAGATTTCCAACTTTCTTTGGTCAAGGGACCGAGCTTGTCTGGGTAATCTTCAATGTTACTGCGACTAATCTCAAGGTCACCGTCTTCGATGGCGCTGATTACAAAGCCTTCAATAGGGTCGAGCGCCGTCTTCTCCACCATGGCATCCGCCAACGCTCCTAACGCCGGTCTCCACGCGGCTGGAACCGGCAGTTCTTGGTCTTCGGATTTCGAAACGGGGACATACTCCATGTCAGATCGTCTATTTGCTGACTACACCCAGTTCAACCTTATCAATTGAAACCCCTATGTCCCCGCCTGACCAGAAGCTGCCGTTAGGAAAGTTTCATCGAGTGTCGCCTTTCGGGATGAACCGGTCTCCCGAGCATTGGTTCGCCTGAGGTTCCAAGTCACCCTCGAGCCCCTCACACCAGCTCATAATCCTCCAGCTTCACCTCGGCGACGGCGTCGGCATAGGCGCGGGTGTGGCCGGACCAGTTCTGGGTGATCTTGCCCGTGCCGGTCTTGTACCAGCTGTTGCAGGCGGGGTCGGCCCACACCGTTTTCGAGAGCTTTTCCTGCAAATCCTTGTTGAAGGCCTGTTGGGCCGCTTCGGTCGGAACGAGGGCGGCGGCGCCTTTCTCTTCCAGCGCTTGCAGGGCCAGAATCGTGTATTCGACCTGGCGTTCCAGCATGAAGGTGATGGAGTTGTGGCCGAGATTGGTGTTGGGCCCGTAGAGGACAAAAAGGTTCGGGAACCCGTTCACGGTGATGCCGAGATAGGCTTCCGGGCCGTCGTCCCACTGATCTGCGATCGTCACGCCATTGCGGCCGACCACGTCGACAGACCAGCGCCAGCCCGTCGTTTCGAACCCTGTGGCAAAGGCGATCACGTCATACTCATGCACCTGGCCGTCTACCGTCTTGATGCCCTCCGGCACGATCTCCGCGATGTGATCGGTGACAAGGTCGACATTCGGTTCCATCAGCGTGGTGAGATAATCGTCTGAAATCAGAATACGGCGGCAGCCGACCGGATAGTCCGGCGTCAGCTTCTTGCGCATCTCTTCATCAGGGACCTGTTCCTGAAGGTGATCAGTCGCCAGCCGCGTGAAATGGGCCCGGCCTTCAGGTGTCCATTCGAAAGCCTGCCAGAAGAAATAGTCGGCATTCTCATAGATCAGCTTGCGGTTCATTTCCGCGAATTCCATCGCCTTTTCCGGGATGGTGAACATCAGCGCCATTTCCTCCGGCGCAATGAAGCGGTCATTGCGCGGGATCACCCAATTGGGCGAGCGCTGGAACACGCCGACCTTGGCGCAGGTCTTGGCGACTTCGGGAATGATCTGCACCGCGCTGGCGGCAGAGCCCACAATGCCGATCCGCTTGCCTTCCAGTTCAACCGAATGGTCCCATTCGGCAGAATGCATCACCGGTCCGTTGAAGCTGTCCTTGCCGGGAATGTCCGGCCAGAAGGGGCGGTTCAGCTGCCCCAGCGCGCCGATCACAGCATCCGCCTCTAGCGTGTCGCCCTTCGCTGTGGTGACGGTCCATTTCTTCGTGTCTTCGTCCCAAACGGCTTTTTCCGCAGCCTCGTTCAGGCGGAGGTTCGGGCGCAACTGGAAACGATCTGTGATCTCCTCGGCATAGGCCTGAATTTCGGGCTGCTGCGGATAGACGCGCGTCCAGTTCATCGACTGCGCAAAGGAGAGCTGGTAGGCAGCGACGGGAACGTCACAAGCACATCCCGGATAGGTGTTTTGCGCCCAGGTGCCGCCGACCCGGTCTGCCTGTTCCAGAATCGTGAAGTCGTAGCCGGCTTCCTGCAGCTTGATGGCGGCGGTCAGTCCGCCCAGGCCAGCGCCGATGATGACGATATGCTTGTCCGGCATGCGTGTATCCTCCCATTATTTTTATGGGAGAAGAGTGTCACGATACCTGCGTTTCACAAGGGGTTCCGCCGCGCGAGCCTTACCTGTCGAATTTGTAGGATATGCGCACGCCGATATTGTCCAGGCCCTGATTGCGGCCATTGCCGAGAATCTGGCCGTGACTGAGATGTTCATAGAGCAGCTCTGCGCCCCAGGCCTCGTTGATGTCATAGTGCAGACCAAACGTGGTGCGGAACAGGTCGCGTGACCCGAGCAGGACATGGTCTTCGGTGAACGCATCACCTTCCGGGCTGCCCTGCGGGAAGGGGCTGTTCAGTTCGCCATCATGCAGCACATAGCCCACGCTCGGTTCAAAGGACCATTTGTCCGAGAAAGGGAAGGACCAATGCAATCCGACGCCGCCAAAGCTTGTATTGCTGTTGGTGCTCAGGCTGCCCATCACATAGGGCTTGGGACTCCAGATCAGGTCCAGAAACTCCGGAGATGTGAAAAGGAGCTCGGCGCTGATGTTCTGGCCGGGCTCCTTATTGGCATTGTTGCAGTCGGTGACGCAGATATTTTCCTGCATCACGCCCAGCCGGGCTTCGCTCAGAATATCGGCCTGCGCGGATCCGGCGAAGACGGTTGTGGCGGAAAACAGCAAAATGGCGGCGCGGTTCATACATTACCTCGAATTAACGTTAATACACAAAGATGGAAGTCAATGCGGCACCGTCAAGCGCGTTCCGTCAGCTTTTTCCTCGCGCCCAGCGTTGGGTGGCATTTGCGACACGTTCACCGAACAATTCCGCCGTCTTCAGATCAGCCGCATCGGGCCCATCTTCGGCGGACAGATCGGTGAGGGCCTGTGTGGCGAGTCCATTGGAATGCCCAGCGCGGTTGAGCGCTTCCGAGAAATCGTGGCCCGAAGCATTGAACCCGGACTTCATGCCGAAATTCACCCAGATCATGCCTTGCTGCGCGGCGAGCGTGGCGAACTGGGCGAGCGTGCCGGACTTGTCGCCGGCCAGAGAGCCGGAATTGGTGAAGCCTGCGGCGATCTTGTCTTTCCAGGCATCGGTGAACCAGGCCTTGGACGAGGCATCCATGAACTGTTTCATTGGTGCTGAGGCGGAGCCCATATAAGTCGGCGCGCCAAAGATAATGGCGTCGGCCGCAGCCAGCTCGTCCCAAGGGCCGGTGTCGGGGGAGGCGAGATCTTCGGCCTTGTAGAGCGTGACCTCGGTGCCGGTGGTTGTGGCGCCCTTGCGCACATGTTCGGCAACCTTGGCCGTGTGGCCATAGCCGGAGTGATATACGATAGCGATCTTGGTCATGAGGATGTCCTTTCGTGGTGAAAGGAGCAAATAGGGCGGGCGATCCCCCGGATCAGCCCGCCCCATTCGAATAGGATTTATGCAAGTCCGGTATGAAAGCCGGCCTGAATTACTAGAAGGTCAGCACTTTCGCATAGCGTACCTGAGGCAAGGCCTCGAGCGTCTCCATCATGTCTGCGGGTGGCACCGCATCAATGCCAATCAGCGCAATCGCCTCCTCGCCAGCCGCCGTGCGGCCCAGATGGAAGGTGGCGATATTGATGCCCGCCTCGCCCAGCAACTGGCCAAGCGCGCCGATGAAGCCCGGCTTGTCGAGATTGTTGACGTAGAGCGTGACCGGCGAGAAATCGCCTTCCAGCGCCATGCCCTTCACTTCGACGATGCGGGGCTGTCCGGCGATGATCGTGCCGGCCAGTGTGCGCCAGCCGCCCTCGGGGGCGTTCTTCGTTGCCTTGGTCTTCACCTTGACGCGGATCAGGCTGTCATAGACCGGGCTGTCCTCGGTCTTGGTCTCGGTCAGCTTGACGCCGCTGTCGGCAAGGATTGCCGGGGCGGACACCATGTTCACATCACCGCGCGAGGCACGCAGCAGGCCAGCCAGCAGGGCCGCCGTGAGTGGCTTGCGGTTCAGGTCAGCGACTTCGCCTTCATATTCGATGACGACTTCATCATAGCCGAAATCCGAAATCTGGCCTGCAAAACTGCCGAGTTTTTCCGCGAGCGCTGCAAAAGGCTTGATGCGGGGGGCTTCCTCGGCCGTGATCGACGGCATGTTGAGTGCGTTGGTCACGGCGCCGGAGAGCAGATAGTCCGACATCTGTTCGGCGACCTGCAGGGCAACATTCTCCTGCGCCTCGGCCGTTGCCGCGCCAAGGTGCGGCGTGGCGATGAAGTTCTTTGTGCCGAAGAGCACATTGTCCTTGGCGGGCTCCACCGCAAACACGTCAAAGGCAGCGGCCTGGATATGCTCGCTTTCGAGCAGATCTTTCACGGCTTCCTCGTCGACAAGGCCGCCGCGGGCACAGTTGACCAGGATCAGGCCTTTCTTTGTCTTCTCCAACGCTTCGCGGGAGAGGACATTCCTGGTCTGCTCCGTCAGCGGAACGTGTAGCGTGATGACGTCTGCGCGAGTGAGCAGGTCTTCGAGTTCAACCTTTTCGACCCCCAGTTCCACGGCGCGTTCGTCCGTCAGGAACGGATCATAGGCAGCGACCTTCATCTTCAGGCCGATGGCGCGTTCCGCGACACGGCTGCCGATATTGCCACAGCCGATCAGGCCGAGTGTCTTGTAGGAAACTTCCGTGCCCATATAGCCAGACTTCGGCCATTTGCCCTCTTGCGTCTCGGCATTCGCGGCAGGGATCTGGCGGGCAGCGGCGAACATCATCGCAATGGCGTGTTCGGCCGTCGTGATGGCGTTGCCGAAGGGCGTGTTCATGACGACCACGCCCTTGGCGGTGGCGGCCTTGATGTCGATATTGTCAACGCCGATACCGGCGCGGCCAATGACTTTCAGGTTCTTGGCGGCGGCGATGACGTCCGCATTCGGCTTACAGGCCGAGCGGACGACGAGACCGTCATATTCCGGAATTTCCGCGATCAGTTCTTCCGTGTTCAGACCGGTCTTTGTGATGGTTTCGATGCCACGCGCGTGGAAGATTTCCACGGCGGCGGGAGAGAGTTTGTCTCCGATAAGGACTTTGGGCATTGGTCTAATTTTCTCTTTTCAATATTTTCAGGAGTCCTGACATGAGTTCGTCAGGCATAAATTCGGGAATGTCTGCAGCAAGAGCTACTCTTGCGACGTCTTCAATTTGGCTTCGAAAATTCAGAGCTTCAGGTTCTTCCGCGCAACCGACAACGTTCTTCAGAAGATCGCCGGGATACATATCGCCTTCCAGCCAAGGGTCCGACATCAATCGTCCAAGGGCCACGGGAAGCAGATGTTTCAGATGAATCCGCTGACCGACCAGCAAGCGAACACCTTCGTTAGTGAGCATGGATACATCAGTTTTGACGTACTTCGCACACTTTCGAACAAGCGGCGTCGCATCCGACTCGGGATCGGGCCAGCGTGAGCCAGAAAGCTCTTCAAGCGTTGCCATTGGGTAACCCTCAGAGTGTTGCAGCTTCCTGGGCGAAGGCCCAGTCAAGCCAGGGCGTCAGCTTGGCGACGTCGGATGGTTCCACCGAGCCGCCACACCAGATGCGCAGTCCCGGAGGGGCCTTGGCGTATCCAGCCGCGTCAAAGCAGGCATTCTCGGTTTCGAGCCGTTTCATCATGGCCTTCACGAAAGCGCGCTGGGCGTCCTCGTCGAGACCGGCCACGCGGGGATCAACGATCTTGAAGGTCACGCCCGTATTGGAGCGGACATCCGCATCCGGACAGAGGAAATCGACCCAGTCGGTCTTGGCGACCCAGTCCGTGAGATGCGCAAGGCTCTCGTCGGAGCGGGCCTTCATGCCGGTCCAGCCGCCGAGGCTTTCGCACCAGTCGAGCGCCTGAAGATAGTCTTCCACGCACAGCATGCTTGGCGTGTTGATCGTGGCGCCTGCGAAGAGGTCCTCGTTCAGCTTGCCGCCTTTGGTCATGCGGAACAGCTTCGGCAGGGCGCGATCCGGCGTATAGGTTTCGAGACGGCGGACGGCGTTCGGTGACAGAATCAGCATGCCGTGGGCCGCTTCCCCGCCAAGGCATTTCTGCCAGGAATAGGTCACGACATCGAGCTTGGCCCATTCAATGTCCTGCGCGAAGGCGGCAGAGGTCGCGTCGCAGATCACGACACGGTCCGGGTTCGGCTTGATCCAGTCTGCATTCGGCACGCGCACACCAGAGGTCGTGCCGTTCCAGGTGAAGATGATGTCCGCATCATCGCGCGCCTTGGAGAAATCCGGCAGCGCGCCATAGTCGGCGCCGTAGGTTTCGCAATCAGGCAGCTTCAATTGCTTGGTGGCATCGGTGACCCAGTCCTGGCCGAAGCTTTCCCAGGCGAACACGTCCACGGGCTTTGCGCCCAGCATGGACCACATGCACATCTCTACGGCGCCGGTGTCAGACGCAGGCACGATCGCCACGCGATAATCGTCCGGAATACCGAGAATGGCTTTCGACCGGTCAATCGCGGCTTTCAGCTTCTTCTTCGCGTCACCGGAACGGTGAGAGCGGCCAAGTGCGGCGGTTTCAAGTTTTTCGAGGGAAAATCCGGGACGCTTTGCAGTCGGACCGGAAGAAAAGTGCGGGCATGCTGGCAGCACGCCGGGTTTGGCGACATTCGTCATCTGTTTTTACTCCTATCCTCACAGATAGGCTGGGCACCGTTGGGGGCGCCTGGCCCGCCGCGTCTGTCTCACATTTCCATGGGACGCGCAAATGACATTATTGCGTCTGGTGCAGCGGGGTGCTTCACTTCGGCTCATGACCCTCACCATTCACCGCCTGTCGGGCACTCTGGGTGCCGAAATCCATGGAGCAAACCTGCTCGCTGGGCTGTCCAATGCCGATTTCGATGAGATCCATCAGGCTTTCCTGGATCACAAGGTGATTGTTCTGCGCGGCCAGCATGGCCTGTCGCCAGACCAGCAGAAGGATTTTGCCCGCCGCTTCGGCACGCTGAACATTCACCCTTACGTGAAGGGCATGGATGACCATCCGGAACTGATGGAGATCATCAAGGAGCCGGACGAGAAAACCAATTTCGGTGGCGGCTGGCATTCCGACATGAGCTTCCTTGAGGAGCCAGCGCTCGGCTCGGTCCTGCACGCCATCGACGTGCCGCCCTATGGTGGGGACACGTTATTCGCAGACCAGCAGGCCGCCTATGATCGGCTGTCCGATGGGCTGAAGGCCACGCTGCAAGGCATGACCGCCATCCATACGGCCAGCAAGGAATACGGCGCGGATGGCTATTCCGCTGCCGTGCGCCAGTCGATGGACGCCAAAGCCGCGCCCGATGCGCCGGAATACGAACACCCCGTCATCCGCACGCATCCCGAGACGGGCCGCAAGGGCCTGTTCATCAACCCCGCTTTCACGCTGCGCTTTGCGGGCTGGAGCCGGAAGGAAAGCCGGCCGCTGCTCAACTATTTGTTCGACCTGTCACGGGAAGAGCGCAATACGTGCCGCGTGCGCTGGCAGGAAGGCGACGTGACGATGTGGGACAATCGCTGTGTCTGGCATTATGCGCTGAATGATTATCACGGTCATCGCCGCCACATGCGCCGGGCGACGATCAATGGTGACAAGCCGCGCTAGGCGAGGTTGCTGAGCACGCCCCAGGCGATCAGGGCCTGACCGCCATAATAGAGAAACCAGAGCGCGATAGAGGGCAGGGCGGGCTTCGGCGCGTCCGCTGGCCTGACAAATAATTGAAATGACAGGATCACATCTGACGCGATGAACATGAGCGCGCCCAGCAGGACAAGAAGATAAGCGGGCTCGAGCCTCAGGGCGGCAGCGCCCATCATCAGGATGATGCCGCCATATCCGATCACCGGCAGACGCATGCCCTTTGTGACCCACGGCGCCAGCCAGCGAATGAAAACGACCCCGCAGGCGATCAAGCCAATCTGTGCTGCGAGGATCAACAGGGTCCGGTCGGCCTGGGGCAGCGCCCAGAACAGGGCGATATAGGTGACATGCGCGGCAAAGAACGCGCCCATGCCAGGCAGAAGGAATTTGTCATTTTCGTCTGCCTCAAGGAAGAAATCACCAAGAGAACTGAGGGCCAGCCCGGCCACCAGCAGGACTGGGCCGCCCAGCAAATATGCCCACAGCGCCAGCAGGGCGGTGGAGCCGGTTTTCACGATCAGCTTGAGCAGGCTGTGCGGTCGCCAGCAGAAGGCCGTGCCGTACAGGACGCCGAGGACCATCGATGCGAGCAGGACGCCAGTTGGAAGTGTCACCGGATCAGTCTGCGCGCTTGACTGGTTCCGGCAGGCGGAGCAGGCGTCGTGCCATTCCGCGATGCACGTCTTTCACATGCATGCCGACAATGCCCAGTGCCGTGGCCAGCACGGTTGCGTCATCTGTAAAACCGAGCCCGGCCAGGAAATCCGGCAGCAAGTCAATTGGCATTACGAAATAGGCGCCGGCGGCAAACAGAACGCCTTTTGCCTTGAGTGGCGTGTCAGGATCGCGCGCGGCGAAATAAGCTGCCGCAAGGTCATCCGCGAACGGTATCTTTCCGGCAACGCGCAACAGCTTGGGCACGAGCCCTCTCGTATTGCGTTCAAGGCGCTCGACCGATTGCGGTGTGAACCGTCCCTCGGCGTCCTTGACCATGTTGATAATTTCCGCTGCGTCAGACATTGCGAACTCCTGTCAGCACTATAGACCAACAGTGTATCAACAAAAACAAGGGAGGGCAGCAGCCCATGGAACTGAACTCGAATATCTCTGCCGTTATTACAGGTGGGGCGTCTGGCCTTGGTGCTGCAACCGCCCGTAAGCTGGCATCGCAGGGCGTCAAAGTCGCCCTTTTTGATCTCAATGAGGAGAAGGGCGAAGCTCTCGCCAAGGAACTCGGCGGCGTTTTCTGCAAGGTGAACGTGACTGACGAAGAATCTGTGGACGCTGGCTTTGCAAAATCCCGCGCTGCCATTGGCCAGGAACGCATCCTCGTCAATTGCGCCGGTACGGGCAATGCCATCAAGACGGCCAGCCGTAATCGGGAAACAGGTGAGATCACCCATTTCCCGCTCGACAAGTTCAACATGATTATCCAGATCAACCTTGTCGGCACCTTCCGCTGCATCGCGAAGTCTGCGGCTGGCATGATGACGTTGGATCCGATCGACGGTGAGCGCGGCGCAATTGTGAATACGGCGTCTGTTGCTGCTGAAGACGGCCAGATGGGCCAGGCATCCTACTCCGCCTCCAAGGGCGGTGTTGTCGGCATGACCCTGCCAATCGCGCGCGACCTTGCTCGCGAACTGATCCGCGTCAACACGATCCTGCCGGGTATCTTCAACACCCCGCTGATGCAGGGCGCACCTGACAATGTGAAACAGGCGCTTGCCGCTTCGGTGCCAAACCCTGCTCGTCTCGGTAACCCGGACGAATATGCGTCACTCGCATGTGAGATGCTCAGCAATGGCTACTTCAATGGCGAAGACGTTCGCCTCGACGGTGCCATTCGCATGGCTCCGCGCTGATCGGCTCACGCCGTCTCAGCAACGCTTCAAAGGCCCGCTCCCGGTTCTCGGGGGCGGGCCTCTTTAATGGAAGCGGGCTACGAGGACGGAAAGGGAGCCCGGCTCCCGGTCGTCCCCTTTACTGTCCCTTGCGTTGTTTAACGCCTTCCTCGTCAGCAATTGCGCGATCTTCGTCATTGAAGATGATCTCTGCTTCCTCGCCCTTGCCATAGGCGCGGGATTTCTTGGCCAGCGCCGACATGGAGTCTCGCATTGAGCCCTGGCCCACCGCCATCGTTTTCGAGGCGGAAACACCGACGGCTTCGGCATCGTCAAAGCGGGCAAATTCTGCGCCGAGGAAGACAACTTCCCAGCCTTTTGCCTCGGCCCTGTCGAGCGCAGCTTTGGCACCATCGCGGGTAAGCTCACGAGATGAGTTCTCCAGGCCGTCCGTCATGATCACGATCACAGCCTTTTCCGGGTCGTCAGCCTCGGCCAGCGATACCATCCGGCCAATTGCGTCGAACAGGGGCGTCATCCCCCGCGGATTGGCTTCCTCATTGGTAACATCCGTCCAGTCTTCGGCGCCAACTTTCTCGCGCAAGACATCAAACTGCATGCTCTCCTGAAAATCGAAGATGGCCAGCGTCACATCGGTTTTGATGTCGCTACCTTCGATTTCCCCTTCATCGGCCTCGCCAACGCTCGCAGCATACGCATTCACGGATGTGAGGGCTTCATCCCAGATGCTGCTCATTGAGCCTGTTCGGTCGAGCAGGATATAGGAATGCACCGCCCCCGGATCATCGTCCGGCTCCGGTGCGGGTATCTTGGCGGAGGCTGGCCCCATCAGGGCGATGGCGGCTGCGCCGGCGGCGAGTGTTGTGATGAGCTTTTTCATGCGTGCGTCCCTGTCCAGAAATCTACATCGGGCCACCCGGCCTGATGCATGTTAATCTCCGGGCGAAATCGGGCACACATGTGGCATTAACGCGTTGTTAGAAAGGAAATCGGGTGCGAACGACTGTCCGCACCCGGTGAATATGAGCAGCTGTTCATATTGGCTGCTATAGGCGTAGGATTTCCGAGCTGGAAGTTTAGGCGAACTGGGGCGCGATTTTCAGATTCCGCACCCACCCGATCTTTTCCATGACCAGAAGGATCGTGCCATTATAGTCGACAATCCGGTTCCAGACGCCGCGACGCGGACGGTGCAGCGCGCTGATTGGTTCATCATGGTGATGGTCATGGAAGGCTTCGCCGCCTGTCAACAGCGCCATCATATGGTCTGCCCAGATTGGGGTTTTCAGATGGCCCAGCACGTTGATGCCATAAACGGTGGCATGGAACTGAATGGCGCGGCCAATCACAACCGACGCATGGATCAGCGCAGTTAGCAGCAATGAGCCACCAGCGGCCCAGACGATCAGATAGATCGCCGCCGGGATCACGAGATGAACGACGAGGCTGATCTCATTATAGAAACGGTCCATCCACACTACAGCTGGCTGGTTCTTCAACCACATTGCCAGAGGGCGCTGAGTGTCGCGGTGGTCACGCCAAAGGATCCAGCCGACCCAGGCCCAGCGTTTGGACTCGAATGGGTTGTGGGGATCACCGGGCTTGTCTGAAAAGCGATGGTGCTGGGAGTGATAGTTCACCCAGTCCTTCACATTGCCCTGCATGGCAATCACGAGATTGATCATGGTCACGATTTGGCCGGGCATTGCCAGTTCGCCTGCGCGATGCTGAAGGATGCGGTGAAGCGGCCCAATGCCGGCATTGCAAACGAAGATCGATGCGCCGATCACGGCGATGGCCAGCGGAACGTACCACCAATGGAAGGTCAATTGGCTCAGGGCAACGCCAAGCACGATCATGGTGATGAACAGCGCCAGGCCGAGTGCCGGATAGCCGAAGGCTGAAAAGAAGCTCGCATAATTGAAATTCTTCCACGTCTTGGGAATGGCGAGCGAACGCGGCAGCGTCATTGAGTGTCCTCCTGAGAGCCTCACATCCTGTGGGCCTTGATTTTCCTGAGTGTCCAGCGGACTGAATTAATACAGACTTAAGGCCTCAAAGCTGTTGTCGTAAAGATGGAACCGCATTGTTGACGGGCTTGTGACCGAAACGTGCGGTGCAGGGGTGACGAACTGGCTCCTAACCCGCTAGAACACGTCAGGAACATGTGCCGGGCTGGTATGGGAGGCGCTGCATGGCAGACGATCGTCGCCAATTTGATCTGCAACGCCTTCGGGACCTGGGACTGGATCTGGATTCCAGTCAGGATGAAGCTGAACTCAAAAGTACATGCCCCCTGACCCCGGACTGTATCGAGGCCGGCGATAATAGTCTGACGCTGAACCAGCTGACCGAAAAGTTCCATTGCGCCAATTGTGGTCAATCGGGCTCTTTCCGGGAGCTTGTTCGCGCGCTTGAAAGCGGCGAGCTGGCCCAGGAAGCCCGGGCGCCCGCCATCATGGATGCTGAATTCTCAGAAGCGCCGATCCGGGCAACCCACGCGGTCGTTCGCGCCGAGCCGAGAGTGATGCAATTGGGGGAGGGGCAGCGGGTCCGGTCCGACGCCGAAATACGACTGGAGCGCAAACAAGCCCGCAAGGCGGCGCGTCAGGGTCGCCACACAGGCGAGAAGATCATCATCACATTGCTGGCCCTCGTCTTCCTCGGGGCAGGCCTCGCGGCAGCGGGCCTCTCCGGTTTTGCAAACTATCAAGCCTTTTCCAAATCCGTGGCCGACCCGCTTCAGTCGGGCGTCTGGGGATGGACCGGCGTGATCGCGGCGATCATTTCATTCGGTGGCTTCACTTTCTTCTATTGGCATTCGGCCAACCACCGAATGAAAGAGGGGGGTCGTGCCTTGCTGTTCGCCCTTGCTGGAGGGGGCACTTCTATCGTCGGCACGCAAATGTACATCGCCGCCAACAATCAGGCCGCCGAGGCAGAGCTTGTCCGGGCTGGTTCAAACCGGGACGTGCTCGCCACACAGATCGCTGACTGGCGGCGCCAGTTGGAAGGCATCCCTCCAGAAACCCGATCAGTCGATGGATTGGAGGCCTATATAGAAGAGGTCGAGCGGGTCGGACGAACGCACCAGAAGCCCTACCGAGACGCACAGAATGAACTCGGACTGGCGCGCCGCCGTGACGACCTGCTGGCTCGAATTGAGACCGCAAATGCGGAACTGCTGGGCACGGGCTCGGGAGACATTCTCGTTGAAGCGCAGACCCGTACATCGATTCCCGGCTGGTTTTTCGCGCTCATGCTTGAACTTTTTTCCAGTCAGGGCACGTCGATTGGTCTGGTCGCGCTTCTGATCCTGTATGGCAGGTCGCAAGTAAACGCCGAACCTGAAAGCGTTAACCAAGACATTTCCTGAAAAATGAACTCTTCTGCGTGTCACGCATAGAACTATTGAAGCAACGACATGGTGCTTCTCCATCTGAACTAAACCGGCACAGAATGTGCCGGTTTTTTTCTGTCTTGCGGAGCATTTACTACGTTTCTGGCCTGCGACTTGCGAAAGCTGGTCGTACCGGCGCTCTTCATTCTATTGCATGACGTTCAGAGCAAAGGTGCAGTTGTTACGCAGCGTGATCTGGTGCTTGAGAGCGAAATCTCTGTTTACCATGATACGCGTCCACGGGTTAGAGTAAGTCCATGAATCTGTTCTTCAGGTTTCTTCGTATTTTCCTTCCGGCTTTCTTCACGAAAAAGCGGACCGGACTGATGGATGTTCACACAGTCCGCTCCTCCGTCTGGATAGGTGACCAGGACCCGTTGGGTCACATGACCAATTCGCGCTATTCCTCGTTCACCGATCTCGGCACGATGAACTATATGGGCCGTACCGGTGCGCTGATGACGTATCGCAAGCGCGGCTGGAGTCCGATCATCCAGCACGAGTCGATCACCTTCTATCGGATGATGAAATTCCCGCAGAAATTCGAACTGACGACGCAACTGGTTGGGTGGGCTGACTGCTATATTTGTTTCCGTCATCAGTTTCACAGCAAGGGCAAGCTGATTGCGGAGAGCCGCATGGTGGCGCGGCTGGTGGGGCGAGGTCGGAAAAAGGTGGACACGCAAATGGCGCTCGAAGCAATGGGGCTCAACCTCGAAAGCCCGCAGCTGAGCCAGCGCTATCTTGACGCGATCGCAGACTTGCAGGCGAAAGACGCTGCGCGGAACGCGGAAAGAAGCACCTAACGATCAAACGAAAAGGCGTTCGGGAGCAGATCTGCCATCTTCCACTCTTTCAGGGCGGTCCCGTCCGCTGCTACCGCGTAGACGATGCAGTCCGGACCACACAATTCGGCAATACGCTGGCGGCAGCCACCGCATGGCGAAAGGTCTCCGTCCCCGCCTATTACCAGCACGTGCGAGCAAGTCTTTCCGCCCGAAACCACCATGGCACCCAGGGCGACCGCTTCAGCGCACGTTCCTAATGGATAGGCCGCATTCTCGACATTGCAGCCCGCGAAAATCCTGCCCTGTTCATCCAAGACGGCGGCGCCAACCTTGAATTTGGAATAGGGAGCGTGGGCCTGTTCACGCGCGGCGCTCGCGGCAGTTTGAAGTCGGTCAATCAGGGAAGGGGACGGGTCGGTCACGCAGGTATCCTCTGGCCAAGTGCGGGCTTCCTGCTTAGGCATTGTCGCCTGTCTTGTCACTTGATTGCCGAATCCTGCGAAGCGCCATGTCCCGTATTCCCCTGATAATTGATTGTGATCCCGGTGTGGATGACGCCGTCATGTTGATGATGGCGCTGGCCAGTTCAGATCTGGACATACGTGCCATCACGACCGTTGCCGGCAACGTGCCGCTTCATCTGACCAGCCGGAATGCGCGCATGATGTGCGACTTGATGGACCGCAGGGAGGTCCCCGTATATGCCGGGTGCCCGCGTCCAATGGTGCGCACGCCGGTCACTGCGGAGGATTTCCACGGCGAGAGCGGGATTGCCGGGCTTGAACCGTTTGCGCCGGAAACGCCGCTGGCCGAAGCGCATGCCGTCAACGCGCTGATCGACATGCTTCGCGCCGCCGGGCCGAAGGGCCTGTCGATCGTGATGACAGGGCCGATGACCAATCTCGCGACAGCGCTGATCATGGCGCCGGATATTGCGGAGAGTATTGACCAACTGGTCCTTATGGGCGGCGCTGACAGCGAGGGCGGCAATATCACGCCCTTTGCCGAGTTCAATGTCTTTGCAGACCCCCATGCGGCGGCTGTTGTGCTGGGGAGCGAGACGTCAGCCACAATACTCTCTCTGGATGTGACACATCAGGTCCGGGCGCTCGACTCCCATCTGGCTCCCTTCCGCACACTGGAGGGCGACCGGCCGCGCATCATGGTCCAGCTGCTGGAAGCGGCGAATGCCCTGGAACAGAAATGGAAGGGCAAGCGCACACCGATGCATGATCCTTCGACCATTGCCTACCTGCTCGCGCCGCATCTGTTTGAGGGGCGCAAGGCAGATGTGACGGTCGAAACGGAGTCCGGGGCGCGGTTTGGTCAGACGCGTCCGTCCAGGCTTGAAGCCGGTCGCCATACCTGGATCACCAAGGCGGATGCCGCAGGCTTCTTTTTGTTGGTGAAGGATTTGCTGGAGACATCATGATCACGATTGTTGGATCTATCAATCTCGATATCGTCGCGACGGGTGCGAGTTTGCCTCGGCCGGGGGAAACGGTGACGGGTGCCACGCTTGCCCGCCATCCCGGCGGCAAAGGCGCGAACCAGGCTTTGGCGGCGCGCCGTCTGGGCGCGGATGTCCGTCTGGTGGGGGCTGTCGGCGCGGACGATATGGCAGAGGAAGCTTTGAAGCTGTTGCAGGCCGGCAGCGTGGACCTGTCTGGAGTCCAACACGTGAATGGGGAAACAACGGGCGTCGCGCTGATCGCGGTGTCTGCCGATGGCGAGAACCAGATAGTGGTCTGCCCCGGCGCGAATGCCGTGTTGCGCCCTGCTGATGTCGAATTCGTCGAGATTGAACACATGATGGGGGTTCTGGAAGTCAGCGCAGACACGTTGCTTGCAGCAGCGCGCAAGGCCACCGGATTCGTAAGCCTGAACCTTGCTCCGGCCATGGTCGTGCCCGACGCATTGCTAGCTGAAGCGGACCTGATCAGCGTGAACGAGACCGAAGCGGCCTTTTATGGCGGGGCGTTACACCAGTTGGATGCGTATGTTGCGATCTCGCTTGGCGGTGACGGGGCAACGCTCTGGAAAGATGGCAAGCAGATCGCTCAGGCGTTACCCCCGAAAGTGAACGTGGTCGACACGGTCGGAGCCGGGGACACGTTCACCGCGGCGCTGACCGTGGCCCTGATCGAGGGCCAGTCTCCTCAGAAGGCGCTGGAGTTCGCGGTGGCTGCGGGCGCTGTTGCATGTACGAAGCCCGGCGCGCAGCCGAGTTTGCCGAAGCGTGTCGATCTCGATCCATATCTCTGATTGGCGGGCGCAGGCGTCTTCATGCAATTGACGCATGGCCGCGCTAGGGCTTTCTGGAATTAGGTTTTGATGGTTGGAGGTTTCCCCATGTTTCGATTGATTGCCAGCGCGCTCGCGGTGACGGCGCTCGCCCTTCCGGCCTCAGCCTGGGGCAAGACCGGCCACCGCATCGTGGGGGAGGTCGCGACGACCTATCTTAGCGAACCCGCTGCAACAGCTATCGAAGACATTCTCGGACCCGAAGGTCTTGCCGAAGCATCCGACTGGCCAGACTATATGCGTTCCAATCCAGACTCCTTCTGGCGCTCGGAAGCCAATCCCTGGCATTATGTCACGATCCCTGAAGGGCAGACCTATGCGGATGTGACACCGCCCGCGAACGGAGACGCCATCACGGCGCTTGCAAGTTTTCGGGCCACCGTGCTCGATCCTGCCGCGTCTCTTGAGGAGCGCCAACTGGCGCTTCGGTTCATTGTGCACCTTGTCGGGGACCTCCAGCAGCCGCTCCATGCCGGCAACGGGACCGACCGGGGCGGGAACTGGGTCGATGTCGTCTTCTTCGAGGAAATGTCGAATTTGCACGAGGTCTGGGACGAGAAGCTCATTCAGTATGAAGAGCTCTCCTATACCGAATGGGCCAATTGGCTGGTTCAGAAAATCACGCCGGCTGACCTGGGCGAGTGGGGCGCGGCCACGCCCGGACAATGGGCCGATGAGAGCGCCGCCATTCGCGACACGATCTATCCGGAATCGGAAATCCTGTCCTACGACTACGCCTATATGGCGCGGCCAATCCTGAACCAGCAGATGAGCAAGGGCGGTGTGCGCCTTGCGGCCTATCTGAACGCGATGTTCGAGCCGGCCCCAGAGACTGAATAGGGGTCAGGCGCTCGCGCGATTGATGCGGCGGCGCTGGACACTGGACGGGATGCTGAGGCTTTCGCGATACTTCGCGACGGTGCGGCGGGCGATATCCACGCCATAGCCTGTCAGGATTTCGACGATCTGGTCGTCCGACAGTACATCATCAGGCTTCTCGTTCTCAATGAGATTCTTGATCCGATGGCGGACTGCCTCGGCTGAATGTGCTTCGCCGCCACCTGTTGCAGGGATTGAGGCGGAGAAGAAGTATTTCAGTTCAAACAGGCCGCGTGGGGTCGACATGTACTTGTTCGTCGTCACGCGACTGACCGTGGATTCATGCATCTCGATCGCGTCTGCGACCTGCTTCAGATTCAACGGTCGCAAATGTGCGACGCCATGCGCGAAGAAGGCGTCCTGCTGGCGGACGATTTCACTGGCGACTTTCAGGATGGTGCGGGCGCGCTGGTCTAGCGACTTGATCAGCCATGTGGCCGATGCGGCGCATTCGGAGATGAATTCCTTTTCCTTGTCGCGCATCGGCAAGGCCGTCACTTCGGCATAATAGGCCTTGTCCATCAGGACACGCGGAAGGTTTTCCGAATTCAGCTCAACGGCAAACATGCCGTTGGGCATTTCGCGCACATAAACGTCTGGTGTCACCGCGACCGATGCATCGCCGGCAAAGCTGGAACCCGGCTTCGGTGACAGCTGGCGCAGCTCCGTCATCATGTCGAGCAGATCTTCCTTGTCGACACCGCAGATATCCGCAAGGCCTTTCAGGTCATGCTTGGCAACGAGTTGGAGATTCTTGACCATGGCTTCCATGGCCGGATCATATCGACCCCGCTCCTTCAGTTGCAGGCCCAGGCATTCCGGTATCGAGCGCGCCATGACGCCCGTCGGATCAAAGCCCTGGCATACACCCAATACGGCCTCGACATTCGCGATGTCAGCGCCGAGCGCCGTGGCGACTTCCTCCAGATCGGCGCGCAGATATCCCGTATCGTCGGTTTCGTCGATCAGGCGTGCCGCGATCAGTCGGTCGGCCGCTGAAAGGCCAGCCAGGTTCAGCTGCGTGTGCAAATGTTCGTGAAGGGATATTTCGGAGCTTATATTTGCGGTATAATCGAAGTCCTCCCCGGATCCGCCGCCGCTGCTGGCGGTGGACCAGTCCGTCGTTGCCGATGGTCCGGAATTTCCGGCTGGCATCGCCGCATCCGAACCTGTGCCCGGTTCATAGACGTCTTCACCCGGTGCATCGAGTTGCTCGCGCGCCGCGCCGAGGCCAGATGTGTCATCCAGCGAAAGTTGTTCGCGATTTTCCGTTCTCGGGGCGTCGCTTTCCGCGGCACCCTCTTCTTCGGCCTTGTTGAGCAGGGGATTGCGTTCAATCTCCGCTTCGACGAATTCCGACAGTTCGTGGTTTGACAGTTGCAACAGCTTGATCGCCTGCTGAAGCTGTGGCGTCATTACCAGGGATTGACCCTGGCGCATGTCGAGTGACTGTTTCATTCCCAAGCCCGCGCCTTTTTCCTAAGCGGCGAACTGCTCACCCAGATAGACCCTGCGTACATCCTCATTGGTGAGCACGTCTTGCGGCGTACCATCAAACAGGACTTCACCTTCATACATTACATAGGCCTTGTCGACGATCTGCAAGGTTTCGCGCACTTGGTGGTCCGTGATCAGAACACCCAGGCCGCGCTGCTTGAGATAGCGGACAAGATCGGAAATGTCGGAAATGGCGAGCGGGTCGATACCGGTGAACGGTTCATCCAGTAGCATGAAGCTTGGACGCGATGCGAGCGCGCGGGCAATTTCCACCCGGCGGCGTTCGCCCCCGGATAGCGACGTGGCTGCCTGGCCACGAAGATGTTCCACATGCAATTCGCTGAGCAGGCTATCGACCTGTGCCATACGCTTTGCCCGGTCTTTTTCGACCAGTTCCGCGACGGCCATCACATTTTCTTCCACGGTCATGCCCCGAAAGATCGAGGCTTCCTGTGGAAGATAGCCCACGCCAAGGCGCGCGCGCTGGTACATGGGTAAACGGGTCACGTCTTCGCCATCGATGGAAATCGATCCGGAATCCGCGCCGATCAGGCCCATGATCATGTAAAAGCAGGTCGTCTTGCCGGCCCCATTGGGTCCAAGCAGGCCGACAATTTCCCCACGTTGAAGGCTCAGAGACACATCCCGCACGACCTGTCGCTTGCCAAAAGACTTGGCAATGCTGTTTACGACAAGGCCTTCGGCCGAATCCGTCATCTTTTCTGAATTCCCTCAATCTACTGGGATATTGCCACCCGGAAACAGGCTTAACCTTACATACTTAAGATCGGCTTCACGTGCGCGCCAAAATTTTTTCAGTTTCCTGACTGATTGTCCGGATCAATCACCATTCGGGTGCGTCCGTCACCCCCGTCCAGCGTTGTCCGGCGATTGCCGATCTCGACCCGTAATACGGCGCCTTCGGCCACGTCGCGCTCGCGCAACAGGGCCACATTCCCGGTCATGGTAATGATATCGCTGGCCGCATCATATACGCCGCGATCGCCCTTGGCCTTCATATCTGCTGTGATGTAGAAGACATTGCCCTCGGCGATCATTGTCTTGACCTGACCGAAACCGCCGCCGACGCTGGTGGATTGCGTCGTGCCAGCCGGCTTTTCCGCAAAGATCATGGTCACCGTATCCGCGCGCAAGCGGGCATCGCCCTGCTGGATATCGACATTGCCGATCAGCAGCACCTTGCGCTCGCGCTCCAGACTCTCGGTACGTTCCGAATTGATGTAGATCGGGCCGCCTTCAGAAGAGATCTGCGCGGCGGCCGGCATTGCGAAGGCTGCCAGAGCGGTCAGCGAAACAAGAATTCTATTGAGAGCCATCTGTCTCACCTTCAATCGTTTCATTTGTGTCTTCCGGGGCAGGGTAGAGCACCGTTTTGACATTGCCTTTGCAGATGACGCGGTTGCCATCTTCCAGAACTTCATACGAGTCACAGCTGATATCGCCAAGAGGCCCTCTGCCTTGCAATGGCGAAAGACCTTCGACGCGCCCCTCATCGACGAACACGCGCGCGCCAGATGTCATGAAGGTGAATCCATTGGCATCCGCGATGCGGACATCCTCATACAGTTCCAGAATTCCGGCATCACGGTCATACATCCCCGATGGTGCGCGGATTTCGCTTCCAGTCTGGTCCAACAGAACAGGATTGACGAGATCGACCAGTGTACCGGTGGTTTGGCGCCGTCGCGCCGCATCTGCCGTGATGTTGAAGCTCTGCCCGACCGAATCCCGACCTGAAAAACGCGGATTGAGCATGGTGACGGTTTCACCCTGCGCCACCTGGACAGGTGTCGCATCCTTCGCGATAGCGCTGCGCACAATGTATCCAAGAAACAAGCCAATCGAGATGGCCGCGCAAGCCGAAAAGGCGAGGCGTAACAGGCGCACGCCTTGAGACCGCTTGCGGGCCTGGTCCAGCGTCAATTGGCGCCGCGGAGCCCATAATGATGCCGGATCGTGATGCTTGACGGCGTCCATGGATACGCGGTTGCCTGTTTTCTTAACTACAGTAATCGTTTAGCGGTCCATGCTCCGAAACAAAAGCGGCGAAGGCATGACGACTATGTCAGCTATGCGCAAAAATGTCGGTTTCTGCCCAGCCGGACAAGTCGAGCGTCGCGCGAATTGGCAGGAATGCAAAACAGGCCTCGGCCAGTTCCAGCCGGCCTTCGCGCTTCAGCATGGCTTCCAGCCCGTCCTTGATCTTGTGCAGGTAAAGCACGTCAGAGGCGGCATACTGGAGTTGCGCGTCGGTCAGTTCGGCTGAGCCCCAGTCTGAGCTTTGCTGGGCCTTGGACATGTCAGCGCCTGCGATTTCGCGTGCGACGTCCTTCAGGCCATGGCGATCCGTATAGGTACGCGCCAGCTTCGAGGCGATCTTGGTGCACCAGATCGGCGCGCAATCGATGCCCATCCAGCGTTTCATCATCGATACGTCAAACCGCGCGAAATGGAACAGTTTGAGCACTTTCGGGTCGGTCAGGACTTTTTTGAGGTTCGGGCAGTTATAGTCCCGGTCCAGCTGTACCAGGTGGGCCGTGCCATCCCCGGACGAAAGTTGGACGAGCGTGAGATTGTCGCGCAACAGGTTCAGGCCCATTGCCTCGGTATCCACCGCCACAACAGGGCCAAAGTCGATACCAGCGGGCAGGTCGCCCTTGTGAAGAGTAATGCCGTTCATGCCGAGGCTCTAGCACTTCAGGCGTTAAGGGCAAGTATCTCCGCGCTCCGGTAACAATCGGCTCACACTTAGCTGCGGGTTTTCTTCAGCGCGACGAGGGCTGCGTCCAGAGCTGAGAGAAAGCGCGACCTATCCGACTTGGAGAAGGGGGCTGGTCCGCGGGCGATGCCGTCGCCGAGGCCTGCACGAAGATCGGAATGAATTGCGCGCACGGCCACGGCATTGCCAATTGAGGCATCCGTGAAGGGCTTTCCATTCGGGGAAATGACGGCTGCGCCCGCCTTCAGGGCGCGGTCGGCCAGCAGGATGTCCGCTGTGATGACGACCGACTCTGGTGTGGAAGCTTCCGCAATCCAGTCATCGGCCGCATCGAAGCCATCTGACACGATTTTGCGGCTGACCAATCTGTGCTCGGGAATGCGGATATAGGAATTGGCAACGATCACCACAGGCGTGTCATGGCGTAGTGCAACCTTGTATATCTCGTCCTTGACGGGGCACGCATCTGCATCGACGAGAATTTGTGGCGGGGGCGGCTGGGTGTCAGACATGCGAGACTACAGCTTGTGCACCAGTCGGGGCAGCAAACGTCCTGGAATAGAGCCAGACTCGGCTTCTCCGGCCGGCTCTGCTCCCATATGGACATAGAAGGGCGCCGCATCCGGATCGGCCTCGATGACCATCTCCTTTGCTCCGGAGCCCTGTGCATACCGGCACGCCCAGACATACAGCATCTTTCCGGTGCCTTCGCCGAGCCGGACCGGCTCGACAAACAGTTTGTCCAGATAGCTCGATCCGGTTTCATCAAAAGATAGTTGAGCTACCCCTGCCACACCGCGCAAATCCTCCGCCACAATGACGACGTCTGATTCCAGGTCGTCCTCGGTCAGCGTGAGTTCGTCTTTGAATGCGTCCAGCATGGCTTCGTCATAGTCCCACACCGCCTTTGATCGCAGGCACAGGTCCGACAAGTATGGCAATTCGTCCAGGCGTGGCGGTCTCAAGATCATTGGCAAGTCTTCCCGCCCGCAGGCACTGACGCAAGGCAAGGGCTTGCAGGCCTCGCCATTCCCCCTTCTTTTATCGGCAAAATGGAGGAAGTCACATGGCAACAGCACCCGTCCAAACCCGCATCACCGAAATGCTGGGAATCGAGAAGCCCGTCATTCAGGCCGCGATGGGCTGGATCGCTCGCGCGCCACTCTCCTCGGCCTTCTCGAATGCTGGTGGCATGGGCATCATCGAGACGTCTTCTGGCGAGTTGGATGTGATCCGCGAGGAAATCCTCAAGATGCACGACCTGACGGACAAACCGTTCGGTGTGAATGTTGCCCAGGCCTTCGTGCGTGACCCGAACATTGTCGACTTCATCATCGATCAGGGCATCAAGTTCGTTACAACATCTGCGGGCGACCCGATGAAGTATACGTCGATGCTGAAGGAGGCAGGCCTCACCGTGTTTCATGTCGTCCCATCGCTTCAGGGCGCGCTAAGGGCGATTGAAGCTGGCGTGGATGGCCTGATTGTCGAAGGCGGGGAAGGGGGCGGCTTCAAGAACCCGAAAGATGTTGCGTCGATGGTTCTCATCCCGCTGGTTTGCGAACATGTGAATGTTCCCGTGGTTGCAGCAGGGGGCATAACCGATGGGCGCAGCATGGCCGCTGCCTTTGCGCTTGGCGCGGAAGGTGTTCTGATGGGTACGCGTATCCTGTCCTCGGAAGAGAGCCCGGTGCACCAGAACTGGAAGGACGCGATCTTTGCTGCGGATGCGACCGACACCGTCTTCCTGAACCGATCAGGTCCGGGGCCGGCACTGCGCGCCTTGAGTACGGAGCGTACAGAGCGCATCCTGAGGGAGGGCGTGGAGAATATTTTCGGAGAATTTGCCGCGACGCAGAAAGTCTATTTCGACGGAGACCTCGAAGCTGGCATTGCCCTTACGGGGCAGGTCGCAGGGCGGATTCACGCGGTCAAGCCCGTCGCTCAAATCCTAGAAGAAACCCTGGCCGAGTATCATGAAGTCGTAGCTCGCCTGCCGAAATAGGCCGCGACGGGTCTGGTTTTTGCCGTGATTTATCGCTAAACGGCATTAACTGACCTGAGAGGATCCCATGACCAGAAAATCATTGCTCGCGGGCAGCGTTGCTGCGCTCGCCCTTGCCGTGTCCGCCTGTGGCGAGAAAGCGGAAACCCCGGAAACGCCCGCTGCAACCGAGGCGACCGCCAGCGAGACCGGGCTGCCGGAGATTGTCGTCAGTGATGAGGAACTCGCAGGCAATCCATTCCGTCAGGAGTGGACGGCCGACTATGGCGTCCCACCCTTCGCCGAAATCGATGATGGGCATTACATGCCGGCAACGAAGAAGGCGATTCTGGAGTTGCGTGCGGACATTGATGCCATCGTCGACAATCCGGACGCGCCGACATTCGAGAACACAATCGTCGCGATTGATGTCGCCGGTGGGTCGCTGAACAAGGTTTTGAATGTTTTCGGCAACATCACAAATACAGATACCAATGACACGCTGAGCGAGTTGGAGGCTGAAATCTGGCCCATGCTGACTCGCGAGATGAACGCGATCAATTTCAATCAGGATCTCTTCGAGCGCGTTAAGACCGTCTACAGCCAGCGTGATCGGCTGGGGCTGGACGAGCAGGATGCGCGCCTGCTGGAATTGGTCCATCGCGAATTCGTCCGCAATGGCGCGGACCTTTCCCCGGAAGTCAAAACCGAGGTCGCCGCGATCAATGAGGAATTGTCGGGCCTGACCACCAAGTTCGGTCGCAATTTGCTCCTGTCGACCAAGGCTTTCAAGATCGAGGTCACTGACGAGGCAGAGCTTGTCGGCCTTTCAGACGATTTCAAAAGCGCCCTGAAAGTCGACGGCGAAGACAAGTGGGTCCTGACCGTTGATCGCTCTGTCTACGAAACCTTCATGACGCAGAGCGAGAACCGCGATCTGCGCGCGAAGATGTTCGATGGCTATCGCCTGCGTGCGTCCGAGGGCGAGTTCGATAATGGCCCGCTCGCGATCAAGATTGCCCAGCTGCGTGCCAAGCGTGCCGAATTGATGGGATACAAGTCCCACGCACACTACCAGTTGGAAACACGCATGGCCAAGACGCCGCAAGGCGCCGAGGAGTTCCTGCTCCGCGTCTGGGAACCAGGCCTCGAGCGTGCCAAGGAAGAACGCGCGGCCATGCAAGACATGGTTGGCGACGAATTCCAGATTGCCGGACATGATTGGTGGCACTATTCCGAAAAGGTCCGCCAGGATCTCTACGCCTTCGATGACAATGCGTTGAAACCATATTTCGAACTCGGCGCCGTGCGGGACGGGGCGTTCGATGTTGCCTCCAAACTGCTCGGTATCACGATCGAGCCGGTCGAGGTTGACGGCTGGAATCCGGTTGTGACCGCGTATGACGTCAAGGATGCGGAAACCGGTGACCATCTCGGCCTGTTCATGGTCGATATGTATGCCCGCGATTCCAAGCGTGGTGGAGCGTGGATGAGCTCGTTCCGCGACACGTCCAACGTCAATGGCAACAATATTCGCCCGATCATCACCAACAATCTCAATCTGATCACTCCGGCCGAGGGTGAGCCGACCCTCATGCGGTTTGACGAAGTTGAGACGCTGTTCCACGAATTCGGCCACGGTCTGCATGGCTTGCTGACGCAGATCCGTTATTCCACATTCTCCGGTGTTGATGGTCCTCGTGACTATACTGAATTCCCCGCCCAGATCCTCGAGCATTGGGCTGGCGCCCCCGAAGTGCTTTCAACCTATGCAAATCACTACGAAACCGGCGAGCCAATTCCGCTCGAACTGATCGACAAGATGAACGCTGCTGCGACCTTCAATCAGGGGTTCAAGACGACTGAGTTCATCGCTGCGTCGCTGCTGGACTTGCGTTGGCACATGCTGACTTCGGAGGAAGCCGCCGAAATCACCGATGCCCGGGCATTTGAGCAACAAGTGCTGGAGGAATACGGCCTGATCCCGGAGATCGAACCGCGCTATCGCAGCCAGTATTTCAGCCACATCTTCGCGGGTGGGTATTCGGCAGGCTATTACGCCTATCTCTGGTCCGAGATTCTGGATGCCGATGGCTTCACCGCGTTCCGCGATACGGGCGACATCTATGATCCCGAACTGTCGGCGCGGCTGAAGAAATGGGTCTATGAATCTGGCGGTCTGCGCGAAGCAGACGAGCTGTACCGGAATTTCCGTGGCTCCGACCCAACCATTGAGCCGCTGTTGAAGCTGCGCGGTTTCTCTGAGCAGCAGCCAAGCGAAGGCTGATCGGCGCTCGGTCGACATCCAAACGAAAAGCCCGCCGGAAATATTCGGCGGGCTTTTTCATGTCAGTGGAGTCAGACGTGTCTCAGGCAGATTGTTCGACAGCTTCGCGGCAGACAATCGCTTTGACTTCTTCTTCCGTATTCGCTTCGCGCAAGGCGTCACGTACGGCGCTCTGGCGGAATGTGCGGCTTACCTGGGCCAAGGCCCGCAAATGGTCAGCGCCCGAAGATTTCGGAGCCAGCAGCATGAAAATCAGGTCGCAAGGGCGATCATCAATCGCTTCGAAATCGACGCCGTGGACCAGTCTCAGATAGCCGCCGACAGGTGCGTCGACGCCCTCAAGACGGGCGTGCGGGATGGCAACGCCTTCGCCGACACCGGTCGATCCGAGGCGTTCGCGCTCCATTACGGCATCCTCAATCTCACGCAGGCCAATGCCTGTCGCTTCGGCAAGAGCCTCTGCGAGCGCGTGAATTGCCTGTTTGCGGCTTTTCGCTTCCAAAGATGGTATGATTACCCCGCCCGTGAGCAGGGATGTCAAATCAGTCGCCATGAAGTTACTTTCCGTGTTCCGGACTAGTTCCTCGGGACGTTCGCTGGATCCACCCATCCAATATGACCGTCTGGTCGGCGGTAGACCATATTAAGCCCGTCATGGCCAGCATTTCTGAACATTAGGGCCGGCACTTCCTGCAGTTCGAGCTGCATAACAGCTTCTGAGACACTCATTGTCCGAATTGAGTGCGATGTTTCCGCGACAGTCAGCGGTGTGTCATCCGGCTCTTCGTAATGCTCTTCCTCGGCGGCATCGTGACCATTCACCTGGAACACGGCTTCCGGAGCCAGTTCGTTCGGCATTGGAGCCGATGTACCGGCATGATGGTCCTTCAGTCGGCGCTTGTAGCGACGCACCCGTTTTTCCATCTTGTCGAGGCTGTTTTCCAGTGCAGCATAAGGGTCTTCCGCCTTGCCGGTCGATTGGAGGATAATGCCAGAGGGCAGGTGCACGTTGCAGTCAACTTCGACGAAGGGGCCCTGTTGGGACACGAAAACGCGGGCGTCGCCGGTTCGGTTGAAATACTTACTGACTGCCGCCTCCAGTCCGTCTTCGATGCGGCTCCGCAGAGCCTCTCCGAGATCCATATGCTTGCCAGTAATCTGTATCTGCACGGGCGGTCTCCTTTGTTTTTTCAGGATTCAAGTATGGCGCAGAATTGCCGATGAGGCGAATCGAATTCCTCATTTTCCTGACTTGGGAAGGGGAAGAACCGGCCTCAAGAGCCGAGCGATACATTGCGTGTGAAATATGTATTCTGGCGTTGCCACACTAGGATGCGCCTGCAACGCCCTGTGTGCAGTCTGGCGTCAAAAATTACATGGTTACAATGACCTATGATGAGTACAGTCAGGGTAACCTGATTTACATCTTCGCGTAGTTACCTGAATTAATAACTCTCCATCAAGGATGAACTCAAGGCATGTCGACCGGTGAGCCCGAGGAACCGAATAAACCGGCAGTCATGCTGGTTGAAAGTGATGCCATGTTCCGGGCCACGTTCGAGCATGCCAGCGTGGGGATCGCGCATGTGGGCCCTCAGGGACAATGGCTGAACGTCAATCGGCGCGTCTCGGAAATTGTGGGCTATCCGCGCGACGAATTGCTCAAGATCACGTTTCAGGACATCACTCACCCGGATGATCTGAATCTGGATGTCGGGCTCCTCAACGAGGTGCTTGAGGGCAGGCGCGAGACCTATCGGATCGAAAAACGTTATTACCACAAGTCCGGCCGGATTGTCTGGGTCCTGCTTTCGGTCAGTTGCATTCGCAATCCGGATGGCACGGTCGCCTATTTCATTTCGATCCTTCAGGACATAACGGAAAAGAAGCGCATCAGCCGGGCGCTAACAGACAGCGAAACCCGGTTCCGCATCGTGCAGGAGACCAACCCGGACGGATTCATGATCCTGCGAAGTCAGCGCGGCGTTTCCGGTGAGATCGAGGATTTCGTCTGGGAGTTCGTCAATCCCGCAGCAGAACAGCTGACGGCGCGCTCGGCGAATGTCCTGATCGGCAAGCGGCTATCGAAAGTCATGCCCGAGGCCTTTGCAAGAGGTCTGTTCAACGTCTTTTGCAACACGGTAGAGACCGGAACGCCTTGGCGGCGAGAGCTCTACTATCCAGACAATGGCGTTCCGCGCTGGTTCCGCTTCACGGTCGCTCGGGTCGGGGACGGCTTCGCTGTGTCATTTCAGGATGTCACCGCGCGCAAGCAGGCCGAACTCCAGTTGCATGCAAGCCAGCAACGCCAGCGCACCATTCTCGATGGCATTGTTTCGATGATCGGGCTTACCACACCCAGTGGAATCCTGCTGGAAATCAACGAAGCCTCCCTTCGACTAACCGGGGCGGCGAGCCAGGACCTTGTCGGGAAGCCGATCTGGCAGCATCCGGCATGGTCTCACACGCGCGCGATGCAGGATCGCCTGATCTCGGCCTTTGCCAAGGCAGAAGCGGGACGACGCATGCGGTTCGATGCTGAAATCCGGGATTCTCGAGGCTTGCTGATACCGGTAGACGTGCAATTGGCGCCCATTTTTGACGAATCCGGCCAGGTGACAGATATTGTCATGTCCGCAGTGGATATCTCGGAACGCAAGCGGGCCGAAGCACATCGCGAAATGTTGCTCAGTGAACTGAATCACCGGGTCAAGAATTCGCTGGCGACCATTCAGGCCATCGCCGCCCACACGCTGCGGGAGGCGACAGACTTTGAAGGCTTTCGCCAATCATTCACCGGGCGCCTGCGCGCCATCGCGGCCAGCCATGACCTGCTTGTATCCACGACGCAGGACTCATCGGATATTTCTCGTCTCATCCGGGATCAGGTTCTTGGCTATGCGCCCGCTGATGGCACGCGGCTGGAAATGACGGGGCCGCCGCTTGTCTTAGGGCCGCAAGGGTCACACGCTTTCGGATTGATCCTGCACGAACTGGCCACGAACGCATCCAAGTATGGTGCGTTTTCGAACGATAGCGGACGGCTCAGCATCAGCTGGTTCATAGAAGAGACGGATGATGACCCTGACGTGGTCATCGACTGGGTCGAAACAGACGGTCCGCCGGTGGTGCCTCCCAGCCGAAAAGGCTTTGGCAGTGTGCTTATCGAACAGAGTCTGTCACACGCTCTTGGCGGGAAATCGAACTTAACCTTTGACCCGAAAGGATTAAAAGCTCAATTTCGCTTTCCAGCTAGAAGGTAGGGGGACTATGCCGAAGATATTACTGTTGGAAGACGACTTCCTGATCGCATTTGATATGAAGACGCAACTGGAAGATGCAGGCATGGAAGTGGTGGGGCCTGTTGCGAGCAATGAGGACGCCAAAGCGCTCATCGAGCCGGGGTCAATCCATGCGGCTGTGCTCGATATGGATCTCGGAGGGGTTGCCTCGTTTCCTACGGCGCATCGCCTGAAGGAATTCGGAATTCCGTTCGTGTTTGTCACCGGCAATAACGAAGCCGACTTGCAGGACGGGCTTGCCGACAGTCCGATCCATACAAAGCCTGTGCATTACCCGCGGCTGATCGAACAGTTGAAGGGTTTCGCAAGTTTAGACTGAAGCGAGGCCTACATGGCCCTCACAGGTCCTTTGATGGGGGTGCCGGCCTCAGGATCGGCCGGCTTACCGGCATTGCGCCCATAGTCATGCTTTTTCAGAAGACCCCGGAATTGATGATAGGAGAGTCCCAGCAAATCTGCGGCGCGGCCCTGATGGCCTTGTGACAGGCTGAGGGCTTCGTCAATCAACTGCATCTCGAAAGCGGCGACCTGCGCGCTGAAATCCGCGGCGATCTCTGGATTGTCGCGAATGCGTACCGGGTCGGCCTGAAGCGTCTCGGAGTGACCTGTCTTGCCGGAGCCAGTCGGGCGCCAGGGAGAATCGAATGGGTCGAGTACGGCCGGATCGAACAAGACCGGTTCGTCCGGTGCCATCAGCATGGCGCGATGTGCGAGCCTTTGCGCGAAATTGCGCAGTTCACGTACATTGCCGGGCCAGTCATGAGCTTCGATAGCGGCAATGGTCGAGGGGGCAAAACCGGGGAAATCCTGCGCCATTTCAATTGCCATACGCCGAGCGAAATGGTCGGCCAGCAGGCTGGCATCACCGGGCCGGGCCCTCAGCGGCGGCAGGGTAATGACGTCAAAAGCAAGTCGGTCCAGAAGATCGGCGCGGAATTCGCCTGCCTCCACCATGCTCGGCAGGTCGGCGTTTGTGGCGGCCACTATGCGAACATCCGTTGAGAGTACTTTTGAACCGCCCACCCGCTGGAATTCGCCATACTCGACAACACGCAGCAATTTTTCCTGAACCTGCGCGCTGGCGGTGGCTATTTCGTCGAGGAAGATCGTACCGCCATCGGCCAGTTCAAACCGGCCTCGCCGCATTTCGGTCGCGCCGGTAAAGGCCCCGCGCTCATGCCCGAACAGTTCAGAATCCAGCAGGGTCTCCGACAGTGCGGCGCAATTGACTTTTACGAATGGACCATCCCAGCGCTTCGACAGGAAATGAAGGCGTTCGCCGATCAGCTCTTTGCCTGTGCCTCGCTCCCCGATGACAAGAATGGAGCGATCCAGAGGGGCGACACGGGAAACATGCTCCTGCGCGCTCAGCCAGGCGGGCGCCTGCCCCAATAATTGCGTATTTTGATCAACCATTTAGTCAAAATAGCAAAAATTGGAGGCAAAATATATAAAAAAATTGGCAAAATACACCAAATTATAAAAATCGAATAGTCCAAAATACCTAAAAATACCAAATAAAACAAAGATCTATAAAATTAATTTTGAACTGGCACAGTCCTTGAAATGACAGAAGGGCTCGGAGCGACAGGGCGTTGCTCACAAACACAAGAAGGACAAACTGAAAATGGAAGATCGCTACAACACTTCGGAAGCCCGCTCGGATGCTGGCCGTTTCGGTCGGTGGCTCGCGACGCGCCCGGCGGAAAGCTGGATGTTCTTCGTCGTCGGCATCTTCTTCGGCGGTTTGTTCTTCTAATCCTCCCCCCACTCACGAAAGGACACCAAAATGGGCTTGTTCTCCCGACTCGGTGACATCATCAATTCCAACATCAACGCGATGCTCGACAGCGCCGAAAATCCTGAAAAGATTGCCCGGCTCATCATCCAGGAAATGGAAGATACGCTGGTTGAGGTTCGCACCGCCGCGGCCCGCGCCATGGCAGACAAAAAGGAAATGGAACGCGAAATCGTCCATTTCACGCAGACCCGCGACGAATGGGCTGCAAAGGCTGAACTGGCCATCGACAAGGGTCGCGAAGACCTGGCCCGTGGCGCTCTGACCGCCAAGCAGAAAGCTGATGGCGAAATCGAACGCCGCAAGCTGGCAATGGACGCGGCAGAAGAAGCCTTCGAGAAGCGCCAGGACGATCTGGCCAAGCTTCAAGCCAAACTCGACGAAGCGAAGGCAAAGCATCGGGCACTGATGATGCGCCGCGAAGCGGCCGAGCAGCGCATTCGCATTCGCAGCCAGGTCTATGACGGCAAAGTGGATGATGCGCTGGCGCGCTACGGCAATATCGAGCGCAAGGTCGACGAAATGGAAGCCTATGCTGACACGATCAAGGGCCGTGAACCGACCCTCGAAGCCGAATTCGCCGCGCTGGCGCGTGACGAGAGCGTCGAGAAGGAACTCGAAGCCCTGAAAGCGAAGCGCGCCAAGTCATCGGCGAAGTCTTCCAGCAAGAAATCGGAGGACTAATCGATGTTGTTTTCACTCGCTTGCCTCACCGGCTTCATGACGTTGGTCTGCGCTCCGGGCCTCATCGCCCAGGCGCGCGCCAACCGGCAGCCATCTGCTGACGAGGCCGCCTGATGGATGAGTTTATTCCAATCATAGCGATCGTCTCGCTGTTCATCGTCCTCCCGGGCATGATCTTCCACTACATTACCCTGTGGCGGAAGCAGAAAACCCTGATGCCCGACGATGAGCGCATGATGGAGGATCTCTGGCGCTCGGCCAAGGCGATGGAACGCCGGATCGAGACGCTCGAATCTCTCCTTGAGCAGAGCGAAGCGGACAGCCCCCGCAGGCCGCCTCGTTCTTCCCGCCCCACTTTTGACGACTAAGGACCCAGACATATGTCCCGCCAATCCCGTGCCTACCGTGATACAGCCCCAGAAGGCGACCAGTACGGCTCCCCGAATCCGAAGCGCTATTACCGCTCGCGTCATGACAAGGTCATTGCCGGCGTCTGTGGCGGCCTTGCCGAACGCTTTGGTTGGGAACCCATCCTGGTGCGCCTGCTGGCCGTGCTCGCCTTTTTCTTTGTCGCCGGACCGATCGCCCTGATTGCCTATATCGTCGTCTGGATGATCACGCCGCGGACACCTTTGGGCGGTCGTACCATATCACCGGAAGAAGATGTTTTCTGGCGCAACGTGAACGACCGCCCCAGAGCCACTTTCGGGAACCTGAAATACACTTTCATGGATCTCGATGAACGCCTCAGGGATATCGAACGCAAGGTCACATCTGACGAGTGGCGACTGCGCAAGGAATTCCGCGACCTGGAGCGTGGCAACTAGACCGCGCCCATTCACCCTAACCATCCGACAAGAAGGACCGGAAAAATGCGTAAGGGGACGCTACTGACGAATAACTGGCTGCTCGGAGGGATCTCCATCCTCATCCTGATGATGGTACTCTTTCTCTCCAGCCTCCAGGGACAGACAGCACTGGAGTTCGGCGGGCTTCAGATGACGTTTGCGCCGCACGAAGAGGGGGGCGTTCGCCTCAGCATCGCCCGCTCTTTTGGTGAGTCAGACTTCACCGCGCTTTAAGGCGCGAACAATCAGGCGCACGGGGCTGACCGCCTCGAGCGCCGCCACTTCGGCGGGGGAGGGCCCGCCAAGGCACATGGCCGCCAGCACCCGGCCGGCCCAGGGGCCCCAGGTAAAGCCGCGCGCGCCAAAACCGTTCACCATGAATATGCCCGGCAACACGGGGGCGTCCGCATCGACAGGGCGCCCTTTTCGCATGCCGGAAAATGTCTCCAGCGCTGCAGGATAATCGGGCACGGCGCCGACCAGGGGCAATCGATCAGCGGTGGTCGCACGAATGGCAGCACGAGACTGAACGGGCAGCGACGTTGCGCTTCGTTGCCACCATGGAGACAATTGTCGCAATGCGTCGGCATTGGTGGCGCGGGCAGCGGCGGACGTTGCAGCCGGTACACCATCTTCGATTCTTTCAAAGGTAGCGCCCCAGAGCCTCTGATCTTCCAATGCCAGTGCGTAGTGCCCGCTCGCCATTGCCTCTGCTTGAACGGGTGTGGCGTCCGCGACGCTCTCGACCTGACCCAATCGGCCTTCCAGCCCGACCCAGCCAAGTTGCCGGTTCGTCTCCATGGCGGTGGCGAGGACAATGATGTCGAACACCTCGGCATCCACCAAGCGATCCTGTAGCGAAATCTCGACCGTCCCGGTCCGGACCCGAACATTGTCGAGCAATCCGGAAATGATCCGCGCAGGCTCAAGGACCAGTGCGCGCTTGTGGAGCAGGCCGCCGCCCGAAATGGCTTCAAGGTCTTCCAAAGGCAGAGGCGGGTCCGCAAGCAATTTCGCGAACCGGGTCTGCTCGGCCTTGTCCTTTGGCATTTGGCGTACGGTGGTTTCGTGTGCGCCTTCCATGCCTGAATAGGCGCGGCGGGCGGCAAGATAAGCGTCGATCAGCAAGCGGGCTTGCGCCGTGTCGCCCGCATCGAGCCGAGGCATCATAAGGGCCAGCGGATTGCCACTTGCGCCGCTTGCGGGGCCAACTGGATCAAACACAGTCACATCTGCGCCGCGCTCTGTCAGGGCGTAAGCCGCGCTCGCCCCGGCAATTCCTGCGCCCAGAATGGCGATCTTTTGGCGAGGGCCACTATGCGCGCGCAGGCCGTAAATGTCCGGCTTGGCGGGAGAGGCAAGTGCCAACCTTGCTTCCAGTCGCTGCCGCTTGCGGCCGTGTCCCGGTGCTTTGACGACATCGAAGCCGACCTCTGTCAGTCCGCGCCGAACTGCGCCTGCCACGGTGAACGTGCCGATGCTCGCGCCGGGCTTGGAGCGCTCTGCAATCAGTCCGTAAAGATCAGCTGACCACATGGCTTCATTCTTTGCCGGGCTGAATCCGTCGAGAAACCAGGCATCGGCCATGAACTGGCTCTGGGGCAGCGTGTCGTGAATATCGCCGAGATGAAGCGTGAGAGTGACGCCGATATCAGGCCAGACGAGGTGGTGTACACAGCGCACAGGCCCTGGCCAATCGGCGAGCAGTCGCGCTGCCAAGCATGCCAGTTCGGGCCACGCGCCCAACGCGCGCGCCGCATCGGCCTCAGTCAGGGGAAAGCCTTCGAAGCTGACAAAGTGGAGCCATGCATCCGGGGTTGGTCGGTGCGCTTGCCACAGTTCGCACAAGGCGAGGAAGTTCAATCCTGTGCCAAATCCGGTTTCGGCTACCGTAAATTCGGTCTTGCCTGCCCAAGCTTCCGGAAGACCGCAGCCCTGCAGGAAAACCGCGCGGGTTTCAGCCAGTCCATCCCCCGCCGTGAAGTACACGTCCCCCGCCTCGCGGGCGACGGGCGTGCCGTCGTCCTTCCAGTCAATCATGGGATGCGTGAGCAAGCGGGCCATGCGAGACGGGTTAGCCGGGCCATACCGTTTTGAACAGTCCTCCGCGGCTGCATGCTTTCTGACACCGAATTAATCGGATCGCTCTTGTCCGTCGCGCGTTGATTGACTGACCGCGATCATGCGGCCGACACAAACAAACTGAAGGAGACCCAAATGGACAAGGAACATCTCAAGGGCGGTGCCAAGGAAGCTGAAGGCGAAGTCAAGGAAACTGTCGGTGAAATGACAGACAACAAGAAGATGCAAGCCGAAGGCAAGATGGACAAGGCCGAAGGCGAAGCTCGCAAGACAGCGGGTGACGTAAAGGACGCCGTCAACAAATAGGCGACCCCCTGAACCACTGTGAAAGCCGCTCCTCCGGGGGCGGCTTTTCCTTGCGTGCTGCCGGATGGCGCGCCACATAGGGGCTCTCAGCAGAAGGCATACACTCATGAGCGAGTTTGAGATCAAGCGCGAAGACGGAGAGACCGGCGGGCGCTACGTCACCCTGGTCAACGGCCACGAGGCCGAGATGACCTATTCGAAGGCGGGTACGGAGCGGATCATCATCGACCATACCGGCGTTCCGAAAGCGCTCGGCGGCATGGGTGTCGGCGTAGCCCTGGTCAAACGCGCGGTTGAGGATGCGCGCCGGGACGGAATCAAGATCATTCCGCTGTGCCCTTTCGCGAAGGCGCAAATTCAAAAACATGCAGAATGGCAGGATGTACTGGCATGACCACGATACCCATCACCCATGATGAAAATCATATGCGCTACAGCTATTTCGAGAACGGGCTGGAAGCGTATCTGACCTATGAGCGTCCGCGGACCGGGCTGCGCCTTATCACGCACACGATCGTGCCGGGAGAACTGGGTGGACGCGGCCTTGGCAAAAATCTGGTGACGCGTGTGATGAATGACATCATTGCTGCGGGTGAGACGGTTTCTTCGTCTTGCTGGTTTGCAACGGCACTTATTGAAAAGACGCCGGAATGGGCTGCCCTGAGGGGATGACCAAGCCTTTCTGGAAAACCACACCACTGGCTCAGATGTCATCGCAGGAATGGGAATCCCTCTGCGACGGCTGTGGCAAATGCTGCCTGCTCAAACTGGAAGATGAAGACACCGGTGAGATCGCTTACACGCGACTCCATTGCCGCCTGTTTGACGGGGATAACTGTCAGTGTGCCGACTACAAAAATCGCAAGAAGATCGTCGAAGACTGCGTGATTCTTACTCCGAAGAAGGTCGAGGAAATCCGCTGGATGCCAAAGACCTGCGCCTATCGCCTGATCCATGAAGGCAAGGAGCTGCCGGACTGGCACTATCTCGTGTGTGGTGACCGCAACCGCATCCACGAAGAGGGGCATTCGATCCGGGGACGCACCGTTTCCGAGGACACGGTCTTCGATGAGGACACAGAAGACTGGATTGTCGACTGGGAAGGCAATGAGCCCTAGACGCCGACCACTTCACTATTGGTCGCCTCGGTCTTCAGCCATTTGATGAAGTTGCGTACATCTGGCGTCAGGTGACGGCCTTTCGGATAGACGATCCAGTACCCGAAATCGATCAGGTGGGAGCCATCCGCGAAGGGTGCGACCAGCCGACCAGAGGCGAGATCCGCTGCTGCAATCGCGCGTTTGGCAAGCGCCACGCCGCGTCCGGCGGCAGCCGCCTCGATCACGAGGATCGCCTGGTTGAAACGTGGGCCGCGTGAGCCATCAACATCTTTCACATTCCGCGCACGCAGCCAGCTGGCCCAGTCGGGGCAGGACGGGTCATTCTCGTTGCTCTCATCATGGATCAGTGTGTGATGCCGCAAATCCGAAGGCTTACGGATCGCGTCGGTTCCTTCCAGCAGGGCAGGGGAACAGACCGGCAAGACAGTCTCGTCCATCAGCTTTTCAGATTTCAGGCCGTCATAATTGCCCCGGCCATAGCGGATTGCGAAATCGGCATCGGCCGTGGTGAAATCGGTCAGGCCCATATCGGCCGAGATCCAGGCCTCGGTCTCCTCATGTTCCCGGTGGAAGCCATCAAGGCGGGGCGCCAGCCATTTCGCGGCGAAGGACGGCGCAGATGACACCATGACCCGGCCTTTGCGCGCTGGAGCCTGCATGATCCGCCCGGCTTCAGAAATTCTCTCGAATGCATCGCGCACCAGCGGCAGGCTGGCCTGGGCGGCATCTGTCAGCAAAACTGAACGGCCCGTTCGCTTGAACAGGGGCGTGCCGGCATATTCTTCCAGCTGCCTTATCTGTTGTGAAATCGCGCCGGGCGTGACATTCAGCTCTTCGGCAGCCTGTGTAAAAGACAGGCGCCGCGCGGCGGCCTCAAAGGCTCTCAGCGCGTTCAATGGGGGAAGTCGGTCGGATGGGTCTGACATGGATAGTTTCTCTAAAGGATCGCTGTAGGGGTTCATGCTTGCGTCCGCCGCGTCAAGAGCCATTTTGACACCTGACTGATCAGCTTGCCTAAAAAGAGGTCCGCCCGCATGCGCCAATTTCCGGCTTTCTTCAACATGGATGACGCGCGCGTCGTCGTGTTCGGCGGTGGTGAGGAAGCGCGCCGCAAGGTGCGCCTGCTCGCCAAAACACCGGCGCATATCACTGTGATTATTGGAAAAGACATCGATTCCGGCTTCGCTCAGGAGTTTGCCGGGCGCATAACGATTGCGCCGCAGGACCAAGCTGGCGCCGCGCTCGATGTTGCCCGTTTTGCAATTGTGGCATGCCGAATTGATGAAAACACAGATCGCGCGATCACTTGGGCGCGCCAATATGGCGTGCCCTTGAATGTCGTCGATCGGCCAGATCTTTGCGATTTTACGGTTCCATCCATCATGGACCGCGGCGAGATTGTTGCAGCCGTGGCCTCGGGCGGCTCTGCGCCTGTACTTGCCAAATCGGTGCGAGCCAAACTTGAAGCGCTTACACCAGCACGCATCGGCGATCTGGCGGAACTGGCCGGACGCATGCGAGAAGAGGTGAAGTCCAAATTGCCGGATGCTGGCGCGCGTCGGAAGTTCTGGGAGAGCGTGCTCAATGGCAAGGCTGCCGAACTTGCCTATGCGGGCGAGTTGGAAGCTGCTGAACAGGCGATGCGCGACGCACTGTCCGGCGGCCGGACGCAAGGCGTGGTCCATCTGGTTGGCGCGGGTCCGGGTGATCCGGAGCTGCTGACCCTGAAGGCGCTGCGCCTGCTGCAGGAAGCCGACATTGTCTATTATGACCGTCTGGTCAGCGACGATATCCTGACGCTCATTCGCCGGGATGCCGACCGCGTGTCTGTCGGCAAGAGCAAGGGCGACCATTCCGTCCCGCAGGATGAAATTCACGAAATGCTGATCCGCTCGGCCCGCGATGGCAAGCGCGTTGTACGCCTGAAGGGCGGCGACCCGTTTATCTTCGGGCGTGGCGGTGAAGAGATGGAAGCGGTGCTGGCAGCAGGCGTCGAAGCCTTCGTGGTGCCGGGTATTACGTCGGCGCTGGGATGCGCGGCGCAGGCAGGTGTACCGCTGACCCATCGCGATCATGCCCAGAGCCTGACCTTCGTCACCGGCCATGCCAAGGCGGGCGGCGTGCCCGATCTCGATTGGGACTCTCTGGCCAAGCCGAACCAGACCGTCACCGTCTTCATGGGGGTCGGCACAGCGGCCGCCATTACTGACAAGTTGATCGAAGCCGGGCGCGCGCCAGACACGCCGGTCGCAGTGATCGAGAACGGCACGCGGCCGAACGAAATTCAGGTTTTCGGTATTCTTGCTGAACTGCCTGACCTGATCACAGACAATGGTATCGAGGGTCCAGCATTGCTCATCATCGGCAAAGTGGCGGGCCTGCCTTTCGCGAGTGGCGCAATCGGCCTTTCAGGCTGCGTCAGCCAGGAGACTTTCGTATGACATCCGTTCGCCCGAAACTTAAGCCGGATACGCCAAAGGCCGTCACCGCATGGGAAACCGCAACCGGCCAGAATGTCTGGATGGCCGCCGACGGCAGCTGGACCCAGGACGTTTCAAAAGTTGCCGCCTTTACAGGCGATGAGGCCGAAGCGCGCCTTGCAGATGCTCAGACGCAGGAGGGGATCGTTACCGATCCCTACTTCATGGAAGTCACCGAGACCGGCGAAATCACGGGCCGCGAGACCCTGCGCGAAACCATCCGCGCAAAAGGGCCGACCGTTTCCTATGGAGAGGGCGCATAATGCCCCATCGCGAGATTCAGCGACTCACACTTTACGGCGATTCCATTTCCGGCAATTGCATGAAACCGAAATGGACCGCTGACCTGCTTGGCATCCCATATGATTGGGTAGAGGTCGATATCCTTCAGGGCGGCACCCAGACCGAAGACTTCCTGTCGCTGAACCCGGCGGGTCAGGTGCCGCTGGCGCGCTGGCCGGATGGCCGTGCGTTGCCACAGTCCAACGCCATCATGTTGTATCTCGCCGAAGAGGCAGGCAGTGACCTAGTCCCTTCTGACACGTTCCGCCGGGCCCAGATGATGAGCTGGCTGTTCTGGGAACAATACTCTCACGAGACCGCCATTGCTGTGAGGCGCTTCCAGAAACATTATCTCAATACGCCGGATGACCAGATCGATCCGCAGCTGATGGCCAAGGGGCGCCGCGCGCTCGGTGTGATGGAGCTGCAATTGACCTATACCGACTGGCTGGTTGGCGATGCGATGACGCTCGCCGATATTGCGTTGGTCGCCTACACACGGGTCGCCCATGAGGGTGGCTTTGACCTGTCTGATTTTCCTTCCGTGGAAAGATGGGTCAGCCGCACCGAAGTGGCCCTGAATCTACCGCACGCAAAAGAGGCTGCGTAATGTACAGATATGATGAGTTTGACGCCCGGATCGTCTCCGAGCGGGTCGCGCAATTCCGTGGACAGGTGGACCGCCGCCTATCGGGCGAATTGCTGGAAGACGAGTTCAAGCCGCTCCGCCTGCAGAATGGAGTCTACCTGCAGCTGCATGCCTACATGCTGCGCGTGGCCATTCCCTATGGCCAGCTGAATGGCCGTCAGCTGCGCCAACTGGCCATTGTCGCGCGCGACTATGACCGGAATTACGGCCATTTCACCACGCGCCAGAACATACAGTTCAACTGGGTCGCGTTAAAAGACATCCCGGACGTGCTGGCCAAGCTGGCCGAGGTCGAGATGCATGCCATCCAGACCTCCGGTAACTGTATCCGCAACGTGACATCCGATCATTATGCCGGTGCGACGAAAGACGAATTGATGGATCCGCGCCCCTGGTGCGAGATCATCCGCCAGTGGAGCACGTTCCATCCGGAGTTCGCCTTCCTGCCGCGCAAGTTCAAGATTGCCGTCACGGCGGCGGAGCATGATCGCGCTGCAATCCGCGTGCACGATATCGGCCTGCATATCCGGAAGCGCGGCGACGTGGTCGGGTTTGAAGTCCATGTCGGCGGCGGGCAGGGGCGCACGCCGCACCTCGCGACCCTGGTCAACGAGTTCGTGCCGGAAGCCGAATTGCTCGACTATCTCGAAGCCATCATGCGCGTCTACAACCGCTTCGGCCGCCGGGACAACAAATACAAGGCCCGCATCAAGATCCTTGTCAGCGAACTGGGCGAAGCCGAGTTCCGCCGCCTCGTGGAAGAGGAATATGCCGCCCAACGCGACAATGAGAAAATCGACCTGCCACAGGCCGAGATCGACCGTATCCTTGCCTATTTTGCGCCGCCGGAACTGGCCGCGAAGCCAGACACGTCTTCGGCATTCGAGGCCCTGAAGGCCGATGATGCAGAGTTTGCGCGCTGGGCGCGAATCAACCTCCATCCGCACAAGACCCCTGGCTACACGTCCGTCACGGTCAGCCTGAAGCCGATTGGCGGTCTCGCCGGAGATGCCACCGACGCTCAGATGATGACCGTAGCGCATCTGGCCGAGACCTATGCCTATGACGATATCCGCGTCAGCCACGCCCAGAATCTCGTCCTGCCACATGTTGCGCTGGATGACCTGCCGGATGTGTATCGCGAGTTGAAAGCCGCCGGGCTGCATACCGCAAACGAAAGCCTGATCACCGACATGATCGTGTGCCCAGGTCTCGATTACTGCAACCTTGCCAATGCCCGTTCCATTCCAGTCGGGCAGGCGGTTCAGGAAGTGTTCGCCGATCCAGACTATCAGGAAGATATCGGCCGCCTGCACATCAATATTTCCGGCTGTATCAATGCCTGTGGCCACCACCATGTCGGCCATATCGGTATTCTCGGCGTCGACAAGAAGGGTGAGGAATTCTATCAGATCACCTTCGGTGGCCGCGCAGATGAGAAGGCCGCGATCGGTGATATTGCCGGCCCCGGCCTGAAGGCTGATGACGTGCCCGGCGCCCTCAAACGCGTCGTCGACACCTATCGCGAGTTGCGCGCCGACAAGGGCGAGTTGTTCATCGAGACGCTGGCCCGCCTCGGCCATGACCCCTTCAAGGAGGCGCTTTATGCCGCTGGTTAAGAACGGCACGGAGATCGACAATATCTGGGCCTTTGTCCCGGATGAAGGTGAGCTGTCTCCTGGTGGATGTATTACAGTTTCGCTCGGACGATTTCGCAGCGAGCGAGACATTCTTCTGGCCCGTAACACCGATATTGGCGTGCGGCTAGAACCGGGCGACGACCCGCACGAACTGGAGGAATATCTCGACCGGTTGCAACTGATCGAGATCAGTTTCCCTAAATATACTGACGGTCGTGGATACTCCCAGGCCCAGCTTTTGCGCCGTCGCTTCGGCTATGCCGGAGAGCTTCGCGCTGTGGGTCACGTCCTGCGGGATCAGATATTCTATATGAACCGTTCAGGCTTTGACGCTTACGAGACCGCCCGTGCTGACCTACATGAAGTGGTGAACGCACTGGAAGAGTATTCCGACGTCTACCAGCCCGCAGCGGGTGATCGAACGCCGGTGTACCGCAAGAGACACGAAAGCTGATCCTTATGCCTTATGGCGACAGTCTTGCCCGCAAATCCGAAGCTGCGGATGTCCGCCTCGCTCGCCTGAATGGTGAGTTGCGCGACGCCTCCGCTCAGACGGTGCTGCGCGTCGCCATGGTTCGCGAATGGGCCAACAGCCTGACCTACGTATCCAGTTTCGGCGCCGAGAGTGTCGCTATGCTGGCCCTGATCGCGGACGTGAAGCCTGACCTGCCCATCGTGTTTCTCGAAACCGGTATGCATTTCCCGCAGACGCTGGACTACAAGGACGAGCTGATCGAAAAGCTCGGCCTGACCGGTGTGCGCGAAATTCCGCCGAGTGAGACCGAGCGGAAGGTGCTCGATCCGAAGAACAATCTCTGGAAAACCGATCCGGACGCCTGTTGCGCCCTGCGCAAGGTGCGCCCGCTGGAGCCGGCTCTGGAGGGCTTTGATGCCTGGATCACCGGTCGCAAACGCTTTCATGGTGGGGCCCGGATGAGCCTGCCGGTCTTCGAGTTTGCGAACGGACGCTACAAGGTGAACCCGCTGGCCAACTGGACTCCGGACGATGTGGAACTGTTGATCAAGCAGCGCAATCTGCCGCGCCATCCGCTGGTTGCTCAGGGCTATCCGTCCATCGGCTGCTGGCCGTGCACGAAGCCGTCCGACAATCCGGACGATCCCCGCGCGGGTCGCTGGGCCGGACAGGAGAAGTCCGAATGCGGCCTCCACATCGACAAGACGGAACGCCCGCGCGTCTTCTAGGCCTTCGCCCCGAATATGTGAGCCATGGCGATCGCTCCGGCGGTCGCCACGTTCACACTGTCAAAGCCTTCCGTCATTGGGATGCGCACGGGCGTACAAGCCGCGATCAACTCGTCCGGCAGCCCCGGTCCTTCGGCACCGAGCAGGATGGCGAGTCGGTCCGGCATATCCATTTGCGTGATCGGCGTTGCCTCGGAGCGCGGCGTCATCGACCAGACTTCATAGCCTGCCGCCTTGGCCGCGTTCACCATGTCCAGGCCCGTCCCGCCATGGGCATAGGGCAGCCATAGGCTACTGCCGGAGGAGACCCGGATGGCCTTGCGATAGAGCGGGTCACAGCATTGACCATCCATCAGCACTGCATCTGTGCCAAAGGCGGCCGCATTACGAAAGCAGGCGCCGACATTGTCGTGATTGGACAGGTCTGACATCAGGAGCAGGGTAGAGAGACCAGCCTCTATGGCGGCGAGAAACGCGGCCGGTACGGCGATGTCGCCTTTCAGCCCACAGGCAAGCACGCCGCGATGCATCGGAAACCCTGCGACCGCATCCATCACCGACTGGGGCGCGACATAGACCGGCACGTTCTCCGGCACGAGGGCCATCAATTCGGCCAGCGGTGCGACCCGGTTCTCTGCAAGGAACACACTTTCCAGCGCAAAACGTCCCCGACGCAGCGCTGTCTCCAGCGCTACTTTGCCCTCGACGATGAAGCGCGCGCCATGACCTGAAGTCAGGTCCTTCTCGCGAATGGATGTGTAAGCCTCCAGCCTCGCATCTGTCGCGCTATCAACTTCTATCGCAAAACCCATCTCAATTTCTCTATGCTGAGGCGCAAGACGTCGTCCAACTGGCGGGGCGTCCATGACGTGGAACGAATCCGGCTCGGCCGACTACGAGCATACTTCACCCATACGGACAAATCGACGTCCGGCACAGACGATCCAGGCCGAACATTCTCCTGCAGGGGATCCCCCCGCACTTCAGCTCAAATAATTCTCCCAATAGGAGAAAAATTCTACTGTTTGGTATTGTTATCGCAATCATAAATAGATAGAGGGAGATTGCGAAGGATTTGCAGGCGGGCCGGGGGGACGCATGAATATCATGATGAAAACCATTGTGGCGCTTTGGCACCATAGGCTCATCCTTGTATTGTTGCTGGTCGCGTTTTGCGTGGTCGCGATCTCTGCAGGAAACCGCATGCACCGCAAGGCGATGTTGGAACACGTTACGGACAAACAGTTTCAGTTAAATTTGGAAATGACCCGCTATAGCGGGGCAGAGGCACCACCAATTCTCCTCAGCTCGCTGAGCGAAGATGATATAGGACTTGTCCATAGACTGCGGGAATCGCACGAGCGGGTACATGTGGGGTTTCCCGAGTGTCGCCGCGCTCCAGCCAGATCAATTGTGGGCCCTCAGCCTGATCCCTTAATCTGTGAAGTCCAGATTCCTCCAAGAAAGCCGTCAGACATAATTTGCGAGTCTGAAATCGGTTCGCATCCCTATGTGGCTGCGGGCAGGTTCATCCGCGGAGCCTATTCGGCATGTCTGATGACACTTTGGTCAAGAGAACAGGGAGAATGGTCGCTGAATTCTGCCGCGGTGGGTCCAATGAAAAACGGCCCACTGTTAAGCGGGCCGTCTGAGCTGGATGAAGATGCGTATTCGAACCTGACCGGTCACTAAGCCGGGTTGGGGGCCATGTTCGGCAGGCCCTGATCCTTGGCCATACGCTTCATGGCTTTCTGGAGCTTTTCGAACGCGCGCACTTCGATCTGGCGAATACGCTCACGCGAAACACTGTAAACCTCGGACAGTTCTTCCAGTGTTTTCGGCTCTTCCGACAGGCGGCGCTCGGTCAGGATGTGGCGTTCGCGCTCGTTCAGGTCTTCCATGGCAGCGGTCAGCAATTCCATCCGCGCATTGAATTCCTGCTTGTCGGCAAACTCCTCGGCCTGGCCCTGATCATCGTCGGCCAGCCAGTCCTGCCACTCCATGTCGCCATCGGTGCCCATGGGCACGTTCAGCGAGGCATCCGAGCCGGACATACGTCCGTTCATCGAATACACTTCAGCTTCTGTCACATTCAGCTTTTCGGCGATCAACTGGGCCTGTTCAGGGCGAAGGTCACCTTCGTCCAGAGCCTTCATTTCGCCTTTCAGGCGGCGAAGGTTGAAGAACAGTTTCTTCTGCGCGGCCGTGGTGCCGAGTTTCACGAGGCTCCAGCTGCGCAGGATGTATTCCTGAATGGCGGCACGAATCCACCACATGGCATAGGTTGCCAGCCGGAAACCCTTGTCAGGGTCGAATTTCTTCACGGCCTGCATAAGACCGACATTGCCCTCGGAGATCACTTCGGCCATCGGCAGGCCATAGCCACGATAGCCCATTGCGATCTTCGCAACGAGACGCAGGTGGGATGTCACCATCTTCTCGGCAGACTGGGTATCTTCCTGTTCGCGCCATTTCCGCGCGAGCATGAATTCCTCATTCTTCTCGAGCATGGGGAACTTACGAATTTCGGTGAGATAACGGCTCAGGCCCTGCTCCGGGCTGAGTGCCACACTCGCACTGGCGGTTTTGTTCGCCATATCTAATCTCCTCCTTTGCAGACCAACCCCGCATTGCGGCGATCGTTCCGGCAATCAGATCTTCTTCCTGACGTTTAGCCCCGCATGGCGGCGGCGTCGCCCCGTATAAACCGCATGAATGTCATCGCGGTTTAACATAAATAAGCATTCGGCCCCTGCTTTTGAAGGGGGTTCAAGCGTCTGATTTCACGCTTACGAGAAAGTATATCTTGTGGCGGCAAAGTGATCCAGAAGGCTGCCACACCTTGCTGTCAGAAGTTGCGGAACCGGTTTGAAGGTTGCGGGGTTGATTGCCCAGATATGACAGGACACAACCAAATGGGCAGCACCACTCTCACCCGCACGGACGCCTTCCGGCAATTCGTGCAATCAGATTCCTTTCCCTGTATTGGGGCAAAATCGGCAATGGTTCGCGATCAGCTGGTCATTGCGGAATTCGGCGACATAGATTCCGCTGCAGGTGACATCAATCTCAGGCGCGCACTGGAAGAGTTTATCGAGGAGCTCGATTTCAGCTCCCCTGTGGTTCAGTCCTTCGTCGCCATCTTCACGGGGCCGACCGAGCTGTCAGAGACTGAATTCGAGCGTGCGCTCTGGAATCGACTTCAATCCTTGCACAATCTCGATGTGGTCGAGGGCAGGGGGTGGGCCGAGAGCGCGGAGCGTGATCCGGAATCGGCACATTTCTCGATGGGCTTGCTGGGCGAGGCCTTCTTCGTCATCGGCCTGCACCCGAACGCATCCCGACCAGCCCGTCGTTTCGAGTTTCCTGCGCTCGTCTTCAATTCGCATGAGCAATTCGAACGCCTGCGCCAGGATGGCCGGTTCGAGAAAATGAAGCAGATCATTCGAGAGCGCGACAAGGCGCTTGCCGGTTCGGTTAATCCGATGCTGGCAGATTTCGGCCGGGGGTCTGAAGCCGCGCAATATTCAGGCCGCGAAGTCGGTCCTGAGTGGAAATGTCCGTTCACCCCGCAGGAGCCTGCAAAATGAGTCACCGTATCCCCCCGAAATCCGGCACGGCCTTCATCCTGCGCAAGGGCGAACGCCTGACTGTGACAGATCCCGAAGGCGAACAAGTCAGCGACATGGTCGCCTACAATCTGGACGACCGGAAGGAAGTAATTTCATCCGGGCGTTCCCTCGATTATGCCGGGCGCATGTTCCTGACCACGGGAGACATGCTCTACTCCAATCGCAGCCGTGACATGTTGAAAATTGTCGAGGATGAGGTCGGCCGTCATGATTTCACGCTGACGCCCTGCTCGAAGGATACGTTCCGCAAGCTGTACAATGAAGCTGATCCCCAAGGTGGTTGTCAGGAAAACCTCGAAGCAGCCCTGGCCGAATACGGCATAGGCCCCGATGATATTCCGATCGCGTTCAACATCTTCATGCATGTCGCGACAGATCCTCAGACGGGCGAGATCAAGGTTTTGCCACCTCTGAGCAAAGCGGGGCAGTCGATTACGTTCGAAGCCTGCATGGACCTTCTGATCGGCATGACCAGCTGTTCCGCAGGAGAGTCCAATAATTTTCGCTACAAGCCGATAGATTATGAGATCGTGCAGGCAGTCGACTGATGGATATTTCAGCAATCTATTACGACGGATGGAAAGATCTTGTCCGTATCGCGCTTGCCGCCCCAGTCATATATTTCACCATCATCGCTTTCATCCGGCTCGCTGGAAAGCGGTCTACGTCTCAGATGAACAATTTTGACTGGGTGGTGACCGTGGCGCTGGGCTCAATCGCTGGAGCGGGCATCACCTCGAATTCCGTCACGGCCGTCGAATCCTTGTTCGCCATTGCAGTCCTCCTGTTTATTCAATGGGGGCTGACATTCGTTCTGGCGCGCAGCGACTCTGTGGAATGGCTTGTGAAATCCAGTCCACGACTTCTGGTATATCGGGGTCAGTACCTTATGCAGAATATTCGCGATGAACGTCTGTCCAAGTCCGAAGTGCTCGCCGCGTTGCGTGAGAATGGCCTGACACGCGTTGCCGAAGCTGAGTTGGTCGTGCTCGAAACGGATGCGTCATTCAGCGTGGTCGCGCGCAAGAATGCGGATGTATCGCCCGAACATCTTGCCCAATCTGTCGTCGGAGTTCCAGGCCACTCCTGAAGTGTGCGTCACAATAAATTCATGAAAGTCAAAATCTTGTACGCTGTTGTGGCTATTACTGGTTACAAAGTTTTCAGACTGTGATGATAGCGAGAACCCATAAGGCCTTTTGGGTGGGGCAGATGGGTTTATTATGAGATTTCGCTCCACGTCATGGATGCATTTTGAGCCGCTCTCTCTCGGAGACAGCTTTGATGCGGTATCCGCGTTTTTCGTCAAGAACCCTGAAGCGACACTGTGCCCGGTTGTCGATTTTAACGGCAAGCCGACAGGGTTTGTGTCCCTTCAGGCTTTCCAGCGCCTGATCTCAAATCCGTTCGGCTATGCCCTGAATCAGAAAAAGGGTGTGTCCGGCATAATGGATCGAAACGTGCTGGTGATGGAGCTATCGGAGGATGCCGCGACCGTATTCGGCAGTATCCGGGACAAATCAGACCTGCTCACCAACGGACTGATCCTTGCGCATGAAGACGGCATCTATGCCGGATGTCTCAACGCGCTTGGTGTGTTTCATGCCCTTACCGAAATTCATGCCAGTATGCTGACTGAACTCAAGGCCGAGATCGAGGAGCGTGAGCGCGCCGAGCGCAAGATCCGCCAGCTTGCCGACACAGACCCATTGACCCGAATCCTGAATCGCCGCGCCTTTGTGCGGGAAATGGAGGCTCTGGTGGCACAGGGCCAGCCCTTCATGTGCGCCTTGATCGACCTGGACAGGTTCAAGCCCCTGAATGATCGCTATGGTCATGCGATAGGGGACCATGTCCTGAAGGTTCTCGCCACGCGCCTGTCGGAGATGGAGGGCTGCCAGCATGCTTGTCGCCTTGGTGGAGATGAGTTTGCGTTTATCATTCCATCGGTTGGCGATAACGCACTGGCATTGGCTGCGCTTGTCCAAAGTGCTCTGGTTTCTCCGATAGAAACCGATCTCGGGCTCGTCACGGTCGGCGCCTCCATCGGGGTCGCTGCGTTTCCGGATGACGCGGCTGACAAGGCCAATCTGATGTATGCGGCCGACAAGGCCATGATCCGGATAAAGTCGGAGGGCGGAGGGATTGCGGTATTCGATCGCCGTGAAGACATGGCGGACATGGACGCCGAAGAGTTCGACAAGACCATTATCGGGGCGGTCAAGGACAATTGCTTCCAGCCCGCAGTTCAGCCGATTCTGGATTTGCGCAGTCACTCAATTGCCGGTTATGAAGTGCTTGCGCGCTGGCCGCATAGCGGCCTCAGCCGGCAGCCCTCGCCTAAGCAATTCATGCCGGCAGTGGAGCGCCTTGGCCTGATCGACAGTTTCTTCTGGTCCATGCTGAACCAGGCTTTGCGCTGGTTGCCCGGGGGTACCAGCTTCCTGTCATTCAACGTCTCTCCCTCTCAATTGACGTCTCTGGAATTTGCTGACCATTTCCTGAACGCGCTCCGTCGCCATGGCATAGCGCCTGAACGGATCGAACTCGAAATCACAGAAAACGTCCTTTTCAGGAACATCGATACGAGCAAACACGTGCTTGGCAAGATTGTCGGGGCAGGGGTCTCTCTGGCTCTGGATGACTTTGGTACCGGCTATTCCTCGCTCTCCCTGTTGGAGGAATTGCCCTTCAAGAAGGTCAAGCTCGACAAGAGCCTGCTCGGCAAGAAGAGCGATTCCGGTGTCCTGCCCAAAGTGCTGACTGGCAGTCTGAAGATGTGCCGCGAGATGAATCTGATCAGCTGCGCCGAAGGCGTGGAAACCAGCTGGCAGCTCGAACAGCTCGCCGCGCGCAATTGTGATCTCATACAGGGCTATCTCATTGGTCGGGCCGTGCTTTGCCAGGAGATGACCGCGCCCGATATCAATGTGCGGGCGGGCTGAAGCAGCCTTCTTCAGGGCATAATCGCGTCCTTGTCCCGCAAGGAATCCGTTGCGCCTGTTGCCAGTAGGGGTGCCCGCGAGAACGTATCCGCCGCCTCTACGCGCCGGACATATACTTGCGCGGATGGACAGCCTGTTTGCGCCCCCACCGGTATTGAAGCCGCATCTTCAGCCATTCCGTTTCTGGATATGGCTGCAGCTCATCCTTCTGCGCCTGTATGTGCGCCGAACGAGAGGTCGCGGCACGCCGTTCCTCACCATGTGCGATGCGCGAGGGAATGTCTGGATCGCGGCAATCGGGGATATGCCAACAGTCGCGCGGCCTGACCCTTTGGCGTTCACCCTCTCAAAGGCCTGTCAGGTCGCGATGGGCAGCGCATCCGAACCCGCGCCTGCGCATGATGCGGGCGACCATCGCGTCGGAACAACGCTATTTCCGATGATTCGCCCGCATGATGCCGAGTTGCGCCTGCCTCCCCCCGATACCTGACCCGGGCGCTTGCAAATTCCTGATCTTGTCCACCGAGCGCCTTCATGGGCGTTGCAGGCGCAGGTCGCTCCGGCGGGCTGGTACACGATTTGCCTGTCACAGGACGAACGGCATTGTTGCTGCTGGTCCTGAATCTGGTCTGGCGGCTCCGAAATCCCGGGTGCCATACCGAAAAGGACACGCGCATGCGTCTTCCTCATCTGACATCACTGCAGGGCGGGCGCGCCATCGCTGCGCTCATGGTCGTCTTCTATCACCTCAATATCTTCATCTTGCCAAAGCGGCTTTATGCGGAAACGGGCGAAGCGCTGCATCCTGTAGCGAATATGGGCTATTCGGGTGTTGAATTCTTCTTCGCCCTGTCTGGATTCCTGATGCTCTACATCCATCGTCGGGATTTTGGTGCCCCTCAAAAGGCCTATAGCTACGCGATCAAACGGGTCTCGCGCATCTATCCGGCCTATTGGCTGGTTCTCATCCCGATGGTCCTGGCCGGTGCCCTGATCCCGGCCGTCGGACTTGGCTATATGCCGGGTCTTGGGCAATTGCTGCCGAACCTCTTCCTTGTGCCAATGGAAGACACTCCGATTCTTCAGGTTTCATGGACCCTGCAACATGAAATGTTGTTTTACGCCATATTCGGCCTCGCTATCCTGCATCGCTGGGTCGGTCTCGGCATCCTCAGCATGTGGTTTACCGCCTGCGCGCTCACCGTATTTGGCCAGGACGTACTGTTCCCGGCGGACTTCCTGTTCTCACCCTATAATTTGATCTTCCTGTTCGGCGGTCTGGCGGCGGTGTCCTTCCAGCATCTGGGACGGAATGCAGCGCGCGGCCTGCTGGTCGGCGGTTTGCTGGTCTTCCTGATGACGGGGCTCAACGATATCTATCGCCCCGTCGAGATCGGGTTTGGTGTGCGCACGGTCCTGTTCGGTGCCTCTGCCAGCGCGATCATTGCCGCGCTCGCCGCAATGGAAACCGCTGGCCGCCTGAGCATTCCGCGCAGCCTTCGTTTGGTCGGCGACGCGTCCTACATGCTCTATCTTGTGCACATGCCAATGATGACCGCCGGTGTGCCGGTTGCGAAATTCCTGCACCTACCGGAATTCCTGCCGCCTTGGATCATGGCGCTGCTGTTCGTGATCGGGTGCACAATCGCTTCGGTCGTCGCGCACCTATACCTGGAACGCCCTCTGGTTCGCTACATCTCGCGTAAGTTCGGCGCGCCGAAAAACCTGTCTGGCCAATTGAGTCTTGCAGACGCCTTGCGTCAGGCGGCGTCTAGTCGGCTTCCAGTTCAACACGGGCCTCGGACAAATAATCCGTAGACCGCATTTCATGCAGGCGGCTAGCCGTGCGTTCAAACTCGAAACTGCCATCGCCTTCGGGATATAGGCTCTCCGGTTCGGCGGCTGCGCTTGCCACCAGCTTGATCTTCGCTTCATAGAGCGCGTCGATCAGTGCCACGAAGCGCGCCGCCTCGTTGCGGTTTTCTGGTCCCAGCGTCGGAATGCCTGACAGGATCACCGTGTTGAAATTTGCGGCGATGGCCAGATAGTCCCGCGACCCGAGCGGCCGGGCGCACAATTCCTCGAAGGTGAAGCGCGCCACACCCGCCGCTTCGCGTTGGACTTCCAGTTTGCGGCCTTTCACCGTCAGCACGCAATGCTGTGGTTCTGCCCCAAGGGTCAGCCGGTCCCAGGCCCGGTCCAGCGCGGCCTCGGATTCGGGGCCCAATGGCGAATACCAGACCGGCGCTTCGATCAGGCGGTCAAGGCGGTAATCCCGCTCCGAGGCGAGTTCCAGAATTTCGCAATGCGCCTTCAGATGCTCGATGAAGGGTAGGAAGAGGGGGCGATTGATCCCATCCTTGTAGAGATCATTGGGGTGGCGGTTCGAGGTCGCCACCACCGTGACTGCCATGTCGAACAGTGCCTCGAACAGGCGGGCCAGAACCATGGCATCAGCAATCTGGGTGACCTGGAACTCATCGAAGCAGAGCAGGCTCGCCTCGGAGGCGATCTGTTTCGCCACTGGCGCGATTGGATCATCGCCCGCTCCCTTCACGCGCCATTCGGACCGCTTGCGGTCGTCTTGCGAGAGCTTGCGCCAGGCATCCAGCCGGTCATGCACTTCGGCCATGAATTCATGGAAATGGACCCGCCGGCGGGCTTCAACCGGTGCACTCTCGAAGAACAGATCCATCAGCATGGATTTGCCCCGACCAACGCCGCCCCACATATAGAGACCCGTGACGGTCTCGGCTTTCGAGAACCAGCCGCCGGTCTTGCGGTTGGCCAGTCTGTGTTCCAGATCGTTCAGCGCCGCAGCGGCGGTTGCCTGAACCGGGTCCGGCGTCAGCTGGCCGCTCTCGATGCGGGCTTCGTATTTCTCAAGGACGGTGGTCATTCGGGTCAACCCAGCCGCTCGGCGATCTGGGCCAGCAGTGCGCTCCAGGCTCCGGGCACCAGCAGGAAGGTCAACGCCGCACCGGCCAAGGCGCCGCCCAAATGCGCGCCATGTGCGATCATCGTATTAGGGCGTTGCGACAGGAAGAAGCTGACCGAGATAAACAGAACTGCCGCAACAATCGCCCACATCGGCAAGATGAAAAGCAGGTACAACACCGCAAACGGCGCCAGCACACTGAACGCGAGCACGATACCGGACGTCGCGCCCGACGCGCCGACGGCGCGGTAGTCGGGCTGGTCGCGTTTGTCGACGTATTCCCATGCGTTTCCGGCAAACAACGATCCGAAATAGATGATCAGGAATGTTGTTGCGCCAAGTTCGCGTTCCAGCACTCCGCCAAACTGCCACAGGACGAACATGTTGATGAGCAAATGTGTGCTGTTCACATGCAGGAAGGCTGAAGTCACGAAGCGCCACCATTGGCGGCCCTCTCGGATCGGCGCGATCCAGAAATTGTTGTCCTCGAAGAAAGCGCGGTTTGACAGGCCAATCAGACTGACGAGGACATTGGCCGCGATCAGGCTGATCGTCACGGGATATTCCATCATCGGGGGTGCCGCCTTTTTCCTGTGTCGCCCAGCAAAAAGCCGCCCGGACGTATCCTAGGCGGCTTAGCAAGGGGAAGGGGCGCTTCGCAAGCGCCCGCATGGATTAGGCCGCGCGGACGGCCGTGGTTTCAGCGGCTGGCATCAGGTCCATCAGGAAGTCTTCAAATGCATCGGGGCGCTGGATGAAGCGATTGAATGGCAGAGTGGCCTTGAAAATAGCTTGCGGATGAATGTTCGCGCCACAGCGCAGGGCAGACTCAACAGCCTGGTCGCGCACATCCATGGAAGAGACGACCGCAATCCGGTATTTGCCCATATTGGCAACCCGCGCGATGGTCATGTCCGGGTCAAAGGAGTCTGGCAGGCCGAGGTCGAGCACGACGAGATCGAATCTTTCGAGGCGCAACCGGGCTTCCGCCATCATCAGGGTCGGCGCCATGACCAGGTCAACCTGCACGCGGGAGCGCGCAGCCTTGTCCGCGGCAATCGCCAGCATGTCTCTGACTGGCTCGTGATCTTCAACCCAAAGAACTTTCATCTACACTATTCCCGATTTATTTGCCCGCGAAGGAAAGCCTTAAGCCAACCCCCCTGTGGCGTTCACAATGGCACGTGGCTCTTACGTCTTGGTAAAGCGAAACTTTCCGAAGTGTTTATATTTCAACACAATGCAGCGTTCCGGTGGCCTGCGCGAACGGCCATTCCCCTGTAGTTCCCGCTTTGAGGGATTCGCCCCAACCCCTATGTATATAAAGGGAGAACGGAGTGGCCCACGCACCATGAGCGACGAGAGCCTGATCGCAAAATCCTCTACTTTGAGAGGATCGGCATTTCTTGATGCAGAAAAAAATAATGACCAGCATATCGTCGATACGCTGATTGAGGAACGCTGCCCGAAACTGCGCGAGAGCTGGTCGTGGCCGCTTGTCCGTCCGGTTCTCTACAAGACGCTTGGGTATCGGCGGGCGCGGGAAATGGCCGACACCATCATGCAGCTGAATGGGCGGGACTCGTTCGATCATCTTTCACGCCAATTGAACTTCTCTCTTGAGGTCGACGGTCTCGAGAGACTTCCAAGTGCTGGCCGGGTGATCATTGCGGCCAACCATCCAACCGGTTTGGCAGATGGTGTGGCGGTCTGGGATCTGCTCAAGCAGGTTCGGCAGGATATCGTATTCTTTGCCAATGCCGATGCCATTCGCGTCAATCCGAACTTTCAGGATGTCATCATCCCGGTCGAATGGGTGGCCGAGAAGCGCACCCCGGCCAAGACGCGCGAAACCCTGAAGCGGGCAGGGCAGGCCTTTGCCGAGGAAAAATCCGTTGTCATCTTCCCGTCGGGGCGGCTTGCAAAGAAGGAAGACGGGCGGCTGGTCGAGAAGGACTGGTTCTCTACCGTGGTCGGCCTCGCGCGGAAACAGAAGACACCCGTCCTGCCGCTCAATCTCGATGCGTGGAATTCGAGGCTCTTTTACTTTCTCAGCGAGCTGAACCCGGAATTGCGTGACATCACCCTGTTTCACGAGTTGCTGAACAAGCGCGGCGCGCAAGTGCGTATGACGTTCGGCCAGATGATTCATCCAGACCAACTGGCAGGCGACGCCATCGAGCTCACAGAAAAACTGAAGCACCACGTCGCTTATGATCTGGGCCGTGACCGTTTCGCAGTCTTCGAGCCTTAGCGTATGTGCGGACGATTCTTCCGGCATGGCGTAACGTGGGAGGAATACCACAATGCGCTGAATCTGATTCACCCGAACGGCATCCAGCCGCCGGAGCCTGCGTACAATATTGCGCCCACCCAGTATGTGCCCATCATCCGCATGGCGCCGGAAGGCGAGGATGTGCCGCGTCACGCCATCCAGATGGCTCCGGCCATGTGGGGACTGGTTCCCAGCTGGTGGAAAAAGCCGTTGAGCGAGAAGAAATTCTCGACGTTCAATGCGCGCAGCGAAGGTCTTGAAGCGTCCAACACGTTTCGCGGGCCTTTCCGGCATCATCGCTGTCTGGTTCCGGCCAGCGGCTTCTATGAATGGACAGGCCCGAAGGGCAAGAAGCAACCCTTTGCTATCGGCCTGCGAAACCGGCGATGGTTTTGCTTTGCAGGGTTATGGGACCGCGCCATGATCGACGGGTCCGAGATCGACACATTCACCATCCTGACCACCAAGCCCAACGACCTGATGGCGGGGCTGCACACACGCATGCCGGTCATCCTTCATCCGTCGGACTATCGGACATGGCTGGATGCTGACAATCGCAAGGTGGAACACCTCTACGAACCATTCCCAACCGAGGACATGCACGCATGGCCTGTAAATCCTGCCGTGGGAAATGTCCGTAATCAGGGCGTCCAGTTGATAGAGGAAACCTAGTTCTTCTTCCAGGCCACCTGATAGAGGTCCAGTCGACGATCCTTGAGGTTCTGTACCGCGCCGGATTGACGAGCTGTGAGCAGGTCTGAAATGGACAGGTCAGCCAGCGCAATCGTTTCCGTGTTCGGGGCTGTATCGGCTGCTACGCCATCGCGTGAGAAGGGGAAATCGGACGGCGTCAAGATACAGCTCTCCGCATAGTGAATGTCCATGTTCTCTACATTCGGGAGGTTGCCCACAACCCCGGACATGGTGACATAACACTGGTTCTCGACCGCACGGGCCTGACAGCAATACCGCACCCGCAAATAGCCACGCCGCTCGTCGGTACAGAAGGGCACGAACAGCATCAGCGCGCCCTGGTCGACAAGGTGGCGCGCAATTTCGGGGAACTCACTGTCATAACAGATCATCACGCCTATCGGGCCACAGTCGGTCTGGATCACGGAGTTTCCACGACCGCCCTGAATGTTCCACCAATGGCGCTCGGACGGGGTCGGATGCAGCTTCTGCTGGGTATGGACCGAGCCGTCGCGCAGGAAGACGTGGCAGACATTGAGAATTTCGCCATTCGCCATCTGGCTCGGATGCGTTCCGCCAATGATGTTGATGTTGTAGGAAACTGCCAGCTTCTCCATGAACTCCACAAAACGCGGCGTATAGTCAGATATCTGAGAGATCGCATCGACAGGGCCGAGCGGGCGTTCAGACAGCGACAGCAATTGCAGTGTCAGCATTTCCGGGAAGACCACGAAGTCTGACTGGTAGTCTGACGCGATATCGACCCAGTATTCGACCTGTCCTTCAAACTCGTCGATGGAAGTGATCCGGCGCATCTGGAACTGGACCGTGGCGATCCGCACCCGTTCGGGCAGGGACGTGTCGCCAAAGCTCGTATTGGTCTGGATCTTCTCCTGCGCCAGTGGGTTCTCCCAGAACATGTGCGTGGCATGTCCCATGGAGTCGATATCTTCCGGCAGGTAATGGCGCAGTACGCCGAGCGGCTCATACCCCTGATTCAGTTGGAACGTGATAACCGGATCGCGGAGCTTGGATTCGCGGACCGCCTTCACATAGTCTTCCGGGTTGGGATATTGTTTGGCGCGGCGAGCATAGCCAGGCATCCGACCGGCAAATACGATACCTTTCAGCTCCAGCCACTGGCATAGTTCGCGCCGTGCCTTGTAGAAACGCTGGCCAATGCGCAAGCGACGGAACGCCGGGTCGACCGCGACATCCATGCCGTAGAGCACATCCCCTTCGGGGTCGTGACGGGCGGCATATCCGCCGCCGGTAATCTGCATCCATGTGTGCGGACCAAAGGCATGTTCGGACGCGATCATGAAGGTGGCGCAATGGCCAACAATCTGGCCTTCATATTCAGCGATGAACTGCCCATCCGGAAACCGGTTGATCTGCGCCATGAGGTGGTCGCGGGAATACTCTTCGCCCTCGCCATAAACGCGCGCCGAGAGGCCCTGAAGGCCGGGGATATCATCCGGCGTTGCATTGCGGATGATCAGTTTTGCTTTGCTATTGCTCATGGCGAAGGAATGTCTCTGGAGGGATAAGGTTCAATGGGGCAGGCGCAGGCTGGCCCGCAGGCCACCGAGAGGGCTGTCGCTGAGGCGAAGATCTCCGCCATGCGCGCGCGCCGTATCTCGGGCGAGGGTCAATCCGAGCCCTGTGCCCGGTGTATTCTGGGTGCGGGCCTCATCCAGCCGCATGAAAGGGCGGAAAGCATCCTCGCGCAGCTCCGGGATAATGCCCGGTCCATTGTCATCGACGTGTATATCGGCCGCATGCGGACCGTTCACAAGAGTGATTTGTGTGTCGGTCGCGAATTTTGTCGCATTGGAGATCAAATTTGTCACAGCGCGCTTGAGTGCCAAGCGACGGCCATTGACCTGAACATGATCGGGTCCGGTTACGGTAATGTGCGGGCCAAAGCCCGCGGCGGCGTCGCGCAAGAGTTCGGCAAGGTCAAAATCGCCCGGCTCATCGCCTTCTTCGCCGCGCGCAAAGGTGAGATATTCGTCCAGCATCATGGACATGTCATCAAGATCGGCCCGCGCGGCTTTGATGTCATCGGTCTCGTCCATCATGGCCAGCGCCAGCTTTAGTCGGGTGAGGGGCGTGCGCAGATCATGGCTGACCCCGGCTAGCATGGCGGTGCGCTGTTCCGCAAAGGCGGTCAGCCGGTTCTTCATGTCGATTACCGCCCGGGCCGCCTCGCGCACTTCGTTGGCGCCAGACGGGCGGAAGTCCGGCACATCCCGGCCACGGCCGAACGCTCGCGCGGCCTTTGACAAGCTCAGGATCGAGCGCACCTGCTGGTTCAGGAAGCCGATGGCCAGCGCAACCATGAACAGGGAGAACAGGATCACCCAGACAATAAAGATGTGGGTATTGGCGGCGAGCACACGTTTGCGCTCGACAATGATTTCAACTGTGCGGGGCCCCGACGCGAAGCGGAGATGCAGCATTGAGTCCTGGGGGTTCAACGCCGTCTCCACCGGTACGCCAAGCCGGGTCTCCAACTCCTTGTCCAGCGTGCCGCTATAGGAGAAGACTTCAGCATAGCTTCGGCGATCGAGGCTGGCGGAATCGCTGTCGCAAGTGAAGGTCAGGTCCAGGCGCTCATCTATGGTCTTGCGGTCCAGCACGGACTCCTCGCGGCGGTCGCAATATGCCTGGACGAGGCTCGCATCGCGCGCGATGGATTGGGCGAGCTTGCGGTTCACCTCCGCAATATGGCTGTCGTAATAATACCACGACATGAGCGACAGGATCAGCACGACCGGCGCGATTACCATCAACATGCTGCGGGCATACAGTCCGCGCGGTGTGATATCCCTCAGGCGCAGCATCGGCTCAGTCCGGCATGAGGCGATATCCGACGCCTCGCACGGTCTGGATATGGATCGGCTCTTTCGGATTGGGTTCGATCTTGCGGCGCAGGCGCGTCACCTGCACATCGACAGAGCGCTCCATCCCGGCTGAAGTCAGGGAGGCCAGCTCCTCACGGCTCACCGGTTCGCCCGGATTTGAGGCCAATACCGTCAGCAATTGCAATTCGGCTTCGGTCAGACGAATGCGCGTGTCGCCCTCCTTCAGCTCCCCGCGTTCTGCATTGAACACCAAACCGGACATTTCGACTTCTTCGGGCGGCTCGGCCTTGTGCGACCGGCGCAGGATGGCGGCGCAGCGCAAGGACAGCTCCTCTGGCTCGAAAGGCTTGGCGAGATAGTCATCTGCGCCATGCTTCAGCCCTTCAATCCGGTTGGACGCTTCACCTTTGGCGGTCAGCAGCATGACGGGCGTTTCCCGATTGCGCCCCTCCCGCATGGATTTCAGCAGGGACAGGCCATCTTCGCCCGGCATCATTATGTCCAGAATGGCGAGATCAAACTCCATTGATGACATCATCTTGCGCGCCCCGTCCGCTCCGGACGCCGAGGTCACGCGATAACCTTCACGGGTGAGATATCGCTTCAGCAGGTCGCGAATGCGGTCGTCGTCATCGACGACGAGAATATGAGCGGTGTCCTGGTTCATTTGACGAGCGCATCCATCACTTTGCGCGCCCCTTCAACCGCATCCGGGCCAGCGGCGCGATAGGCCAGACGCAGCCGCTCGCGCAATACGATCGTGATCTGGGTGGTCAGCGTGGTGCCCGCATCCGACAGGTTCAGCGTGCGCCGACGCTTGTCACTTGCCTGTTCACGCTCGCGCTCGATCAGGCCGCGCTTGTCCAGTTCTCCGATGATGCGGGCGAAAGTTGGTACTGTCATGCTCAACGCATCGCGCAGCTCGCCCACTGTTTGGCCGGGTGAGTAGCGGACAGCCATGAGTATTTGCAGTTCTGGCTTGCTCAGCCCCGCCTTGTGCCGCGCCTCTTCTGCGGCTCTCATCAGTTCGGCGCTTCCTGCCAGCAGGAGTCCGACACCTCTATCAAGCTCCTGATCCATAAGGAAAAGGCGCGGATCGAAAGGTCTATTCAGGTTGACGTCAGGGGCCATGTTCTGAAATGAACGCGAAAATGCTATAAGTGCAAGCGAGGAGCGCTGAACTATTATGTCTGCTTATGACGACCGTGACGGTTATATCTGGATGGATGGGGAATTCGTGCCGTGGCGGGACAGCAAAGTCCACGTCCTGACGCATGCGCTTCACTATGCGTCCTCCGTCTTTGAAGGTGAGCGGGCATATAGCGGCAAGATCTTCCGTTCGCTGGACCATTCCAAGCGCCTGCACAATTCAGCGGAGATCATGGGGTTCAAAATCCCATTTTCTGTTGATCAGGTCGAACAGGCCAAGACCGAGGCGCTGGCGAAATCGGGTCTCGAGAGCGCCTATGTGCGCGCACTGGCCTGGCGCGGGTCTGAGATGATGGGCGTCTCCGCCCAGAACAACACGATCCATCTCGCGGTCGCGGTCTGGCATTGGGGCGACTATTTCGCCGACAAGATGAAGGGCATCCGCCTGACACATGCCAAGTGGCGCCGTCCGGCCCCGGACACCGCGCCCTGCCATGCCAAGGCAGCGGGCCTCTACATGATCTGCACCCTGTCCAAGCATGCTGCCGAGCGCGATGGCTACGCCGACGCCCTGATGCTCGATTATCGCGGTCAGGTGGCTGAGGCGACCGGAGCCAACATCTTCTTCGTGCGCGATGGTGCCCTACATACGCCGACCCCGGATTGCTTCCTCAATGGCCTGACCCGCCAGACGGCGATCAAGCTGGCCAGGGAGCGCGGCATCGAAGTGATCGAACGGGCGATCTTCCCGGATGAGCTGTCGACCTTCTCGGAATGCTTCATCACAGGCAGCGCAGCTGAAATCACGCCTGTCGCCGAGATTGGCGAGCATGTCTACAAGCCGGGCCAGATCTCCGAAACGCTGGTCAATGACTATACCGCACTGGTCAACGGCCAGTTGGAGTTGGCGCTATAGGCGGCACGGCGCAAGCTGTACGAAAAGTCACTGAGGCCGTCTCAGGCTGGCTGCTAGGGCTTTGGCCCATGGGTGGAGCCTGGAAAGAGTTCGCGCGCGAGCGCCTTCCCTTTGTGGCGGGATCATTGGGCCTCAACGGCCTGATCCTGTTCCTTTTTGCGATTGCCTTCGGACATAAATTGCCGCCCCCTCCTGAGCCCGTGGTTTTGGAGGTGGACATCGTCGAGCTTCCACCGACACTCCCGCCAGAGCCAGAGCCAGAGCCAGAGCCAGAGCCAGAGCCAGAGCCAGAGCCAGAGCCAGAGCCAGAGCCAGAGCCAGAGCCAGAGCCAGAGCCAGAGCCCGTTGCGGAATTGCCGCCGGAGCCGCTGCCGGACATCGAGCCCGAACCTCTCCCCGAACCGGATCCGGAACCGTTGCCCCAGCCGGATCCTGAGCCGATCCCGGAATCGGAATTGGTCATGGAAGAGGCTCTGCCGCCGCCCGAAGCGCCGGTGGACCTCGTCATCGACGATCCGATCCCTGAGCCGGAGCCCTTGCCGCTTGCCGTAGAGGAGGAGGTGCTGCCGGATCCTCAGCCAGGCCTGCCGGTCGAAGTCATTCCTGAAGAACCGGCCATGGAAGACCCGGAGGAGCTGCCAGAGGAGCTTCCGGACACGCTGGAAGCTCCCTTTGAAGACGCCGAGCCTGACCTTGAGGCCGAAGTCCTGCCTGAGGAATTGCTCGAAACGACTCCCGATGAATCGGTTGAGGATCTGCCTGAAAGTATTCCCGACGAACAGCCTGAAGAGATTCCGGAAGACCTCGTCGAGGAGATTGAGCCTGAAATAGAACCCGTTGAGGAAACGCTACCACCTGTGCCTGACCCGGTGGTTGAGCCTGACCCCGAAATGGAGCCTGCTGCGGAAGTGCCGCTCGAACTGGAGCCTCAGCCTGAACCGGTGCCCGAGGTAGACCTGCCCGATGTCGCGGAGCTGGAACCTGACCCGGACGAAGCGATCATCCTGCCGGAACCATCTGATGCGCCGCTGCAGACCCTTGCGCCACCCGTGCAACAGCCTGCCACCACGGCGCAGCCTTTTGCCAGGCCCCAACCTTTTGGACGCCCGCCCCCCGTGCGCGTGCCGGGCATCGAGTTTTCCCTGCCGCCAGCTACGGCCGGGGGAGGGGGCGGCGCGCTTGGCGCGCTACTCTGCCACAAGCTCACCGAAGACCAGCGACTCAAGGCCAATTGCGATCTCGATGTCACCAAACAAGCCTATAAGGACGCCGCCAATGCCGGCCTCGACCGGGACGAGCAGAACCGGCTCGACGGCACCTATGACGGCCAGCTGCGCTCAACCCTGCCGGATGATTCCGCGTTTGAGAGCTTCCTGAAACGCAATGACGGCATTCCGAAAACCACATTGGACGGGATCGACAACACGATCTTCATGGACCGCAAGCCGGAGTCCGAGCGCCAGCACGATCAGCTGATGCGCGGCGACACGATGGAGTGGGAAGACGAGGTCTTTGAGGCGCATCAGGACGAAGACTAGCGCCCGCAGCCCTATCTGCTTGACTCGAATATGCGACTCCGCCAACGGCTCAGGGCATGACCAAGGTTAACGTTTCCGTCCGCCCGTTGCCCCATTTCGAGGGGCTCGACCTGCCAGCCTATGAAACCATCGGCTCAGCCGGGATGGATGTCCGCGCGGCGGTCTCGCAGGAAGAACCGATCCTGCTGCAGGCCGGTGAGCGGGCGATGATCCCGACCGGCCTGTCAGTGGCCATTCCGCAAGGCTATGAAATTCAGGTGCGCCCGCGCTCCGGCCTCGCAGCCAAGCATGGCCTGACCTGTTTGAACACGCCCGGCACGATCGACAGCGATTATCGCGGTGAGATCAAGGTGATCCTGATCAATCTCGGACAGGATGCCTTTACCATCCAGCGCGGCGAACGCATTGCCCAACTGGTTCTTGCGCCGGTCACTCAACTGGCATGGATAGAAGTGGACGCACTGGACGAGACGGACCGCGGCGCCGGCGGATTTGGCTCAACCGGAAGATAATCCGGGTTGCTTCTTGAACATGTGTTCACCCCTCCTTACATATTGAATATCGATAAGTTCAGGAGGGCGGTGCATTCGCCGAATTGCGGATCCATCTAACAGACGGGGAACTCCAAACGACTGACTTTCGTACCAACGTCTTGTCAGAAAAGGAGCCTCTCATTGTCTTTCCTAGTCTTTCTTGTCTTTGTTCTGGTGATCGTCTCACTCGCGCGGTCCGGGAAGTCCCGCCCGCCTGAAGCGTCACCAGATGCCGATCAGATCGCGAATCTGGCCGAGCGTGTGCGCACGCTGGAAGCCATCATTCTCGACCGGGATCGTCGTTTGCGTCGCGAGATCGACGGCCTCCGCTAAGACCTGGCCAAGTTCCAGTCCGCGACAGGTGGCAAATTTTCTTGTAAGATTTGCCTGAATTGTATATATCGAAAAACGATACAAAGGGGAGTTACCGAATGGACCCGATTGTCATGGTCGTCCTCATTGTGCTGATTTCAGTCGGCGCAGGTGTGGTGAACAACTATCTGAAACTGAAAGCCAACGCCAAATCCGACAAGGGCGCGGACGAAGACATCCGGCGCGTCCTCGGTGAGGTCGACCGGTTAAAGGAACGTGTTCGGGTTCTGGAAAAGATCGTAACCGATCAGGAGCGTCAGCTTTCCGACGAAATTCGCAAGCTGGCCTAGTTGCCGCCGCCACCGGGGATGCGCATACGCCGTCTTTGTGCAGCCACCTGTGACAGCGTCTTGCGTTCGCTTGCTGCGCCCATGTCGCGCCTGAGCAGGCAGCGACGCTGACGGCGTTCAATGATGGCATTCATAACGTGTCTTTCTCTTGTTGCGGAGTATAAGAGATGATCAGAATGCGGCGTCATTGTGTGTGAAAGGTTAATGCCTCGGAATGGCCTAAATCAGGGCGCCATCGGCCTTTGCGAAGCGTGCGAGCAGATAGGCATCGGTATCTTCGATCGTGTCGAGCTTGCCGAAAGCGAAAGCCTCCCGGTCCAGCACGAGGTCTCGCGGACGCAGCTCGCGACTGATCGACAAGCCATCTAGAGATCGTGCACGCGAAAAGGCGACATAGGCTTGTCCGTGGGCGAACATACCTGAATCGAAATCGATGAAGACCTTGTCGAGCGTCAGGCCCTGTGCCTTGTGGATGGTCACGGCATAGGCAAGGCGCAGCGGCATCTGTTTGAATGTGCCGACCACTTCGCGCTTCACTTTTTTGGTTTCGGGGTCCAATTCGTAGCGGTATTTTTCCCAGGCCGTCGGTTCGATTTCGTAGACATGATCGTCGATCTCGACAATTACGCGGGTTCCGGAAAACCCGGCGACTGTGGCCAGAGTCCCATTCACCCAGCGCCCTTCGGGATCATTCTTGATCAGCATCACCCGCGCGCCTTCCTTCAGTTCGAGGTCGGCTTCGGTCGGATAGGCCTTCTCATCGAACTGGCCCTGCACGTCAGCCTCAAATGTTTGCGACCGTGTATTCAAGCCTTCGAGCCGGGCCTGGTTGATACGGTAGGCATTGGCATTGTTGGGCGTCAGGACAACATGGGTTTCAGAGGCTTCGACAGCAGATCTCGTGCTGACCAGTCCGCGCAACACGGCCTCGTCATTTGGCGTGACCCGTCCGGTGCGCAGCGCGCCCAACAAGGCGAGGAAGCGAGGTTCGGCCTGCCGAAACACATGTTTGAGGGCCAGCAGGGAGAATTCGGCATCTTTGAAGGCAGGTGCGTTGAAGAAATAGCTTCCGCCATAGCGCTCACGCAGGATCGGCGCTTCCTGGCCCGAGACAACCGGAGGCAGCTGGTGCAGGTCGCCCGACAGGATCATGCGCACGCCGCCAAAGGGCCGTTTGGAGGCGCGATTTAACTTCAGGCTTTTGTCGATGGCATCCAGCATGTCAGACCGGACCATCGAGATCTCGTCTATGATCATCGTGTCGATGGCCTTGACCAGCCGTGTCGAGCGCAGCCGTTTGATGTCCGTGGGCTCAATCAGGCGTGGTGGGAATTTGAAGAAGGAATGGATCGTCTGCCCGCCGGCATTCATGGCCGCCACACCCGTGGGAGCCAGCACGATGGCCTTCTCGCCCGCGCCTGCCAGGAACTTGCGCAACATCGTGGTCTTGCCAGTGCCTGCGCGGCCAGTGAGGAACAGATTGCCCTGTGCGCCGGTGCCGGTGGCGACCCAGTTTGCGGGCGTGGCATAGATGGTGTCGGGGGTGGTTTCGGTGGTCACGTGTCTGGCTTAACGGCGTTTTGCGCGGAAGGCGAGGGTGGCCCTGCCGGGAGTGGAAAAGCCCCCGAAGAAACACTTCGGGGGCTTCCAGTCAGCCATAAGAATGCGTGCCGGGTTTAGCCGGCAATACGGCGGACATAATCATAGGCGCCTTTGCGGCTGTCCCGTTTGCGTGCGGGCTGGAACGCCACTTTCGCATGTTCGGAACAGTATGGACCGCAATCAGATTTGCGTCCGCAGAAAGCGAATTTCGGATCGGCTGGATCCCCAATCGGCCATTTGCACATGGAGTCGCGCAGCGTGAGGATCGATGCGGGTTCCCCGTCAGCCTGTTGCAGCGGCGGCAGCGGCGCCATCACTTCTGTGCGCTCTACCGGGCGCGGAGCCGCGGTCTCCGGAGTTGCCGGGGTTGCCACCTTGACGCTGCCATCAGGCAACACGCGCGGCTTCGGACGGGCCAGCCGTGGGGGGCGCTTTACCGGGCGGGATGGTGTCGCGCGACCCGACAGGCCCAGGCGATGGACTTTGCCGATAACAGCATTGCGAGTGACCCCGCCCAGCTGTTTGGCAATCTGGGAAGCCGAATGGCCTTCCGCCCAGAGTTTCTTCAGCACGCTTACCCGTTCTTCGGTCCAGGACATGGTTGATGTCTCCCAGCTCGGTTCAAGATCGTTAACACTTACGATCCATCAGCCCCTATATATTGAGATGACTTGATACACGTCATCCGCTCAGCACCTAGATATCGTATCAGCAGCGAAACGAAACACAACATGCAGCGCAGGCTTTCCACAGGCTTTCTACATATTGTGGTTAACTGCATCAGCCTGTGGACAAAAACGAGGCAGCGAAATTTCCGAAGTTTTTCCGCGTCTTGCCCCTCGCAGACTCAGGCAAAGACGCCTAGATACTGCGCATGACCGATACAGCTGCTGACCAGACCTCCGCCCATCGCCTTGTCCGCCAGTATGGCAAAATGAACGGGTTGGGACTCTGGACCCTGTTCAAGCGCGAGATCGGCCGCTTCCTGAAAGTGTGGATGCAAACCGTGTTTGCGCCGGTCGTTACGACACTTCTTTTCATGACGGTTTTCAAGCTGGCCTTCGGCGAGCGCGGTCGGCTGACGGGTGATTTCGAGGGGCTGAGTTATATCGAGTTTCTCGCACCTGGCCTGATTGTCATGGCGATCCTGCAGAATGCGTTTCAGAACACAAGTTCCAGCCTCGTGCAGGCGAAGTTCAATTCCACCTATGTCGACTTCCTGATGCCGCCGCTTTCCCCCATGGAGCTGACCATCGGCTTTATCGGCGGATCGGTTGTGCGCGGCCTGCTCGTCGCCTTTATTTCCGCCATCGGCATCCAACTCAGCGGCCTTGCTGATCTCAGCGTGGCGCATGTCTGGCCAATCCTGTGGTTCAGCATCACATCTGCGATCGCGCTTGGCGCACTAGGTGCCATCGGTGGGATCTGGGCCGACAAATTCGACCACTTGTCTGCCGTGACCAATTTCGTGATCGTACCGCTCACATTCCTGTCGGGCACGTTTTACGACATCAAGGTCATGTCGGAACCCTTCTACACAATGGCTCTGCTGGACCCTTTCTTCTACATGATTGACGGGTTTCGGTATGGTTTCCTGGGCGTTGCTAACAGCTCCGTGATTGTTGGGGTCTGGGTAACGGGATTGCTGTCTGTTGCAGGCATATTCGCTGTCTGGCTCATGTTTCGGTCGGGCTACAAGCTGAAAGCCTAAGACTCCCCTCAGGCGGGAGCAGCATTGACGCTCCAGTTCCGTCCCCCTTGAATGCCGGAAATCCCGGCAGGGGAAAGAATTGGAGAAAATCATGGGTAGTGGGAAATTCCTCGCAGGTGCGATTGCTGCAACGGCACTTCTGGCTGGGTGCCAGATGATGCCGGCTGAACAGACAGTCGGCGAATATTGCGCCAATCCGGACAAGGCCGACGAGGCTGTTTGCAAACTGAAAATGGAAATCGACGGCAACAGCACCGCGCTGGCCGATACTGATATGCGTCTGTCACAGGCTCGGAACATGGCGGATAGCGCCACGGAGGCGGCTGCGCGAGCCCAGGCAAGCGCAGATGCGGCGAGCGCGCGCGCGGACGCGGCGATGGCGCTGGCCGAAGAGGCTAATGGCAAGGAAGTCCAGTGCGAAACCCGCACCATACAGAATTCCGACACGGGTTCCTGCCGGCCCGGCTATGCGCTGACCAGCTGCACGCAAACCCGCTACACCTATCGGGCAGGGGGCATGTCTATCCTGCGAGAGATCAATGACGAGCAGTGCCGCTTCAACAGCCGCGTGCTGGAAATGCAGGTTCGCTGCTGTGCGGTGTCCGGGTCGGCGCCGCAGCCGGAAGACACGCTGATCGAGAATGAGGTCCCACCGCAGCCGCCTCAGCCGGAAGCTCCGAAAGAGCCGGTGCCGGTCAGCCCGTAACGCAGACTGTCAGATTGAACCTCAGAGCCGCCGGAACCGTGTTCCGGCGGCTTCTTTCTTGCGCTCCATTGCTCAGTTGCTGTCCTGAACGAAGTAAAAGTCGCCACCCGTTGTACCATCGGTGTAGATGGGGCGCTGTTTCTGTCCAGTGCGTGCAGCGACGGCATCCTGGACACGCTTGAACACGACATTGGCCGGATCATCGAGGGTGCTGATGAGGGCGGAGAGTTCTTCTGAATAGACTCCGTCATCAGCGGCTGTCTTGCCGGGTTCCGTTGCAAAGGCCTGGAACACGCCGGACGCCCAGCCGACCGGGCTGTAGGCTCGCATGAGGCCACGGCTCTGATCATCCATTACCGTTCGGCAGGCGTCAAAGACGATGAACGAAGTCGGTGCGACTGTGGTCGAGACACGGTTGAAGATCTGTTCAAAACTGACGCCAAAGTCGCGAATGTCGTCCGGTGACGCGCCGGGAATATCGGTCGGCAAGATGAAGTTCGTACCGTCGACGTTCACGCCATGACCCGAATAGTAGAAGAAGGTGACCGGATAGGCTCCTGCATCCTTGCGTGCCTTGGCCATGCGGCCGAGCAGACTCAACGCGCGAACCGTCTGGCGTTGGCCGAGATCTTCGCATTGCAGGACCGAGAAGCCGACGCCAGTCAGTGCCGCGGTGATCCGGTCGCCATCGTCATGGGTCACAGTCAGGCGACTGACAGGGGGCGTATAGGCCAGATTGCTGAGCACCATTGCCTGACGGTCCGCATTCGGGCCGGCGACCCATGTGCAGCCCGCGATCTCGGTGTCGGGCAACAGGCCGGTCGCCGCGTTGGCAATATCGGCGGGGCTGGAAAGCGTTGACGGGTTTGATGCGTTGGTGGGCGCCAACAGTGTATTTGCGCCGCTGAGGGTGGAGGCCATGTCAGCTTCAGGCGCAGGGGAGCGACTTGCGACCGAGGTTGCTTCAGCAACCGGCCCCGGATCGACCAGCAATTCTTCAATCGATGTGACCTTGATTGAGAGTGGTATGGTTTTCACGGCGCGGGCAAACCGTTCGCCATTCACGTCGACAGTTTCCGATACGGTGAAGGTCAGATTGGGCGTTCCAGCCTGGCGTGGCGTGACCTGCCACTGCCAGAGCGTTGGCGACCCAGGCAAGACAGGCTGCTCAGAAGGTGTGGTGGCGACGAAGTCGTAACCCTCGCCGGAAGCCGAGGCCGTCATCACCTGGCTTGCGCGGACGGTGTCAAAGCGGAGCGACATGGCACTTTCTGAGCTGCCTGGCGCAAGGCCCGTGCCCATAATGCCACGTAGCGATTCATCCACTTCGGCTTCACTCGTGTTGCGCTGAAGAGGCTGGATGGCAACTTCGAGGAAATAGGGCTGGCCGAGCACCATCTGTTCCGGCGCGTGGTGTGCGATGCGGCCACTGTCGAAATCGTTCGCCGCTTCGGCTGCGAGTTCTGAATATCGATAGTCCCATTCTGGGCACGGCCGTATGAGTTGGGCGTCGTCCAGCGTCACGGTCTCGCTCCAGAAACAAAGCGGCTTTTCGACGATGCCGACTTCATAACCGTCTCCTGCAAGATCAATGGCGAGCGCATCCAGCGTGGTAATGAGGTCGCCATCGATGCGATGGGTGGCCTGCGTAAACGTCTCGGCATTCATATCCGTACAGGTAACGAGCAAGGTCCGGGGTGCGGAAATCTCCGCTTGGCAGGTTTCGGAATAGCCCGGACCCGCCGCGGTGGCTTCAAGATCCGAGAAATCTCCTTCCTCAAGGGCTGCGAGCAACTCAAGCATGGCGGGATCATCTGCGTACAGCTCACGCATATCGTCGATTTCATCAGCCGGTGCCGAGGCTTCATTTTCGTAGGCGTCTTCTTCGTCGGAATAGCCCCACTCGGATCCGGCATCTCCATATCCGCCATATCCTGTTGACCAGTCGGGCTCGTCTTCGACCATCGCCGGTGGCGGAGGTGGCGGAGGTGGCGGAGGTGGCGGAGGTGGCGGAGGTGGCGGAGGTGGCGGAGGTGGCGGAGGTGGCGGAGGTGGCGGAGGTGGCGGAGGTGGCGGTGCGGTGGGGCGAGGAGGTTTTTGCTCCGGACGGTAAGGGGCCGCTGTGGGCATCTCCTGCCGCTCTGATGGACCGGGGCCGGGCGTGACGACTTCAACTGAGGCGGGCGCGCGTTGGGCGGTCTCCGAGGTCTCGCACCCGACGAGGATGGTCGCCAAGACCATCAAGCTGATAGTGAGTGTAACTGGCCGCATCACCATCCCCCTGTTTATGGTTAAGCAGAACCTACACAGTAATCAGAGGGATGCCAATCAAACCGACCGCAGTTGAAAACCATAAAGCATTGGATAGTGATCTGATCCGCATGGGCGAAGGCGCCGGATGGTCACGAGGTCGAAATCCCGTGTCACAAAGGCGTGGTCCAGCGGCCAAGCCAGGAAAGGGTTTTTCGCGCCATAGGAATTGTAGAGACCACGTCCACGCTTGGGATCGCAAAGGCCGGCATGTTGCTTGAACTCCCGCACCATCCAGGACCAGCCGACTTCGTTGAAATCGCCGATCACCAGAGCAGGACGCTCCTGCTCGCGCAATTCATCGGCGACGATCATCAACTCGTCATCAAGATGCTGTGTGTCGTCGCGGGGGCGTGGCGGGCGTGGGTGGATGCAATAAAGACGCACCTCACTACCAGCCATGTCGATGTCCATCGTGAGTGACGGCACGTGATCCTGACAGAAATAGCGTTCCTGGGCCTGATTGATCGGGTAGCGTGAATAGAACAGAAGGCCGTTATGATCTTCCTTGTCCAAAAGGTAGGTGTGGGGATAGTCCTTTTCGAGGTCGGACAATGCATCGCGCCAGCGCGCATTGGTTTCTGACAGGAAGAGGACATCGGCATGGCTGTCGCGAATGCGGGAAATGACGGCGGTGTGGTCCTCATTCTCCTGCAGCACATTTATCAGCAGAATTGAGAGCGGCGTACCGTTGGCACCTGCTTTCGCGCGGCGCAGTTCGCGTTTGCGGCCCGGTAGGTAAGGCTGAATGTCTGCGGCGCAGATGAGGAAGGCGACGGCATAGGCCATCAGCAGGCTGGCATTGCCGAGTTCGGCGGCAGGGTAGAGTGAGTTGTAGAGGGCAGCTGCAGCGAGAAGAACAAGGCAGGTTTGAAGACGACCATAGACCCAGACACGCATCCACCAGATTTCCGTGCGCAACTTCGGCGCGATGGCGGCGAACAGACCCCATGCGCCGATCAGGCCGAAGACGGGTTCGATCAGGGCGAGCATGGTGAAGGGGCCTTTCGGGTATAGCGGGGTTTCTGGGTGGGTTCGCTGAAGTTACGCGTGAAGGGCAGGGGAGGTTGCGGGCATGACTGTGCGCGAGTTCGCCTGAGGCGCGAAAATTGAATTTCACCGGGCGCAAAAAAGGTGTGATCGCGGACGATCACACCTTCTCTGGTGTTTCGAATCAGACTACCGAGACACTGTGCATGCACTCGTTGTCGGTCCTCGATGGACACCGGGTTCCAGATCAGGCTCGCGGAAGCGGGCCTTTTCTTTTGCCCTTTGTCAGGATCCGGTCTGGTCGCCGCCACATTCTTGCGAGCGGGCATGCGCCCAAGGCCGTCTCCCGGATCAGTTTCAGACATGTAATCGCACGGGCGAATTACGTGCTGTCCTGACCTAACCGCCGGTAATCCCAAGGGATTTTCCTTTGGTCACGTGTTTCGGATCGCGCTCCGGTCACGCCTCACAGCCCTTCGCTCCGGGGTCTAGCTCCCCTGTCGAAGACATCGCCTGCTTTGTCTCGCGGTCCTTCCAAACCCTTTGCGCCGCTGCTCTCACAACCTTGCTTCTGGCCTGGCCCTTCCTGCGAGGGCGACGTACTTGCCACCGTTCCTGAAGCGGGTCTGCTCCCGCCTGGATGTCGTTGGCTTACCGAAATGATTCCCCAAAAACGGGCATGAGTCGAGTCCCTTCTGAGGAGAATTTCACAGTTTTGTGATGGCGGCCTGAATCCGCGCATTTCTGCGTCACATCCCGGCTTGCACCTCTCGATGCACGCAGGGCGCTGGGCATCGGGCGGCGAATGCGCTTAGGTGAGGGGCTTGCACACAAGGAGGCTGGGCCCTGGAAATCCTGACTGTACTGCCGCCGGTATTGGCGATCCTCGTCGCGCTGGTGACGCGCAATGTCTATGCTGCGCTGGGGCTCGCCTTGCTGGCTTCGGAGACGCTGATCGCCAGCTTCCATCCCGGCATGGGCGCACTGGGCGCGATCGACCGTGCGGTCGGCGTGTTCGAGAGCACGGGCAATACGCGCGTCCTGCTGTTTTGCCTGCTGATCGGCGCGCTGATCGCATGGATGCGCGATTCCGGCGGCGTCGAGGCGCTGGTCAGTGGCCTGATGAAGCGCGGCCTCGCCTCGACCCCGCGCCGCGCGGCCCTCGCGCCGGCTTTGGCGGGGACGGTTATATTTGTGGAGACCAATGTCAGCTTGCTCAGCAGTGGGGTATTGGGCCAGCGCCTGTTCGACGCGCATGGGCTGAGCCGGGAGCGGCTGGCCTATATCATCGACTCCACGTCGGCGCCGGTGAGCACACTGATCCTGCTGAATGGCTGGGGCGCCTATGCGCTGGGCCTGGTCGAGCCGTTCGGCTTCGAGAGCCCGATCGGTGTCGTGGCGGGCACGATCCCGTGGAATTTCTATGCCCTGCTGACGCTGGGGGGCGTCTATTTCACCGTCTTCACAGGCCGCGTCTTCGGCCCGATGAAGACCGCCGGGCAGGGCCGCAGCGTGCTGGCCGAAGACGAGGAACCCATCGCCCCGACCCGCGCGATCTACATGTGGCTGCCGCTGGCCGTGATGATCCTCGGCGCGCTGGGTTTCATGGCCTGGACGGGCGGCGGCAACATATTGGCCGGCAGCGGCAGCCAGTCGATCCTGTGGGCGATCTGCCTGGCCATGCTGGTCGCGGCAATCCTGCTGGCGCTGGGCAAGGCCTTTCCCAAGGGCGGACTACAGGAACGGGGCTTTGCCGGCATTGCCGAAATGGTGCCCGTGGTGACGATCCTGTTCCTGTCGATTGCGCTGGGCGACAGCCTGCGCGTGCTCGGCACGGGGGCGTTCCTTTCAGGCGTCGCGGCGCAATTTGTCTCGCCCATCATCGTGCCGGCGGTTCTGTTCGTCGTGGCGGGCGTCACCGCCTTCATGACCGGCACGAGCTGGGGCACATATGGCATCATGATCCCCATCGCCATGCCGCTGGCGGCGGCGCTGGGCCTGCCGCCCTCGCTGGTGCTGGCGGCGGTGCTGGGTGGCGGCGTGTTTGGCGACCATTGCTCGCCGATTTCCGACACGACGATCATCGCCTCTCTGGCGGCGGGCTGTGACCATATCGACCATGTCCGCACCCAGATGCCCTATGCGCTGGTGACGGGCGGAATTGCGGTGATCCTGTATCTGATAGCGGGCGCGGTAACCGGGGGATAAGGCGCGCCGTTCGGGCCCCGAATCTGGCCCATAAAGAGCCCATAAACTGTCCATAAATGGTACCGACCTGGTCCGTAAGTCCGGGCCAGTGCCGGGCAATGGGGGAGGGGCGCGCCACTATCCCCTGCCTCTGGGGGCGGGATCGCCCGCCGCGCCGGGCCTTGCCGCCGGCGCAATCCGATGGGGCCGCGCCCGTGACACTCTGCCCGGCATGAGTGATGCGCCCAGCCCCGCCAAACGCCAACGCCGCACAACGGCGAGCCTGACCGCCCTGCGCCATCTGGCCCGCGAGGCCGCAGAGGCAGGCGAGCCGATGCGGGAAATCGCCCGCCGTCTGGACCTGCCCTGGTCAACGCTGACCAAATGGGCGCGCGAAGATGGCTTTCGCCACAAGGACATTGCCGCCCGTCAGGCCGCCGCCGCCAAGGCACAGGACGAGGCCGACCATATTCGGCAGCAGGCGGAACTGGCCGCGCGGCGCACCATCTTGCGTGACGAGGAAGACGAGGAAGAGAGCGATGAGCCGTTCACGCCGCGCAGCCAGACCGATGAGGAAATCACGCTGGCCCGCGCCCGGGTCGGCGCGCTGCTGGAGGCGGGATATATTCCGGAGGCGGAGCAGGACATGCGCGCGGCCCGCCGCCTGACCAGTTTGCAGAGCTTTGCCGCCCCGGTCCGCGCCGCAACCGAGGCCGCCACCCAGCAGATGCGACAGGCGCAGATGAATGCCGCGCTCTACCGCGCCGCGCTACAGGTTTGCGCCTGTTGGGAGGAGGGGGACACGCCGCCAGACCATCTGCCCTGGGTCGTCTCGGCCACGTTCCAGAAACGGCTGGCCATGGCGCGCGAAGTGGTCCTGGCGGTGGATCCGGACGATGAGGGCAGTGATCAGGAGCTGACGGAACTCCTCCTCCAGCTCGCGGCAATGGGCTGGTTCCGCAATTTCCATCCGCTGCTGCGCCAGGCAATCACCACGCTGACCCTGCAGGGCCATCATGCCCTCGCCGAAAAGGTCGGCGGCTTCCTCAAGGCAGAAGAAGCGGCCCTCCCGAAGTTGATCGAATGGTGCCACGCGAACGGGTATGGGTATTATGGGGAGGTGTAGGGCTGCGGAGGATTAGCAATCGCATTGCGATTGCCCGGAGCAGGCCCAAGCGCAAGCGCCGGGCTGTATCTTCCCGCACGCCATTACGTCGTCATCCCCGATGGCGCAGCCATCTGGGGGCCCATCTTCCGCAGGTGCCTCATGCGCACATCTTTCCATGACGCTCCCGCCACGCCGTTCAGAGATGGGTCCCCAGACGCTTCGCGTCGGGGATGACGCCAGAAGGGAAGCACGTACCTCTTTCCTCACACCCCGTATCCCCGGCGGACGCCGGGGTCTCCCGCCGCTAGAGCGCGGAGCCCGCGCCCGTGCTTCGACTTCGCTCAGCATGAGCGCATCGCAGGGGCCGCAAGAGGCGGACTCATCCTGAACGGGGCCTGCCCCGGTGAAGGCCGGGGTCGAAGGATGAATGGGTGGCAGGCGGACTGCACGGCTGGGTCCCGGATAAGCGCAGCGCTTTCCGGGATGACAAGAAGAGAAGGTAGGGCGGGTCATGACCCGCCCTACGGCATCGCGAAGTGTAGCAAATCTTTGCTATTCGGCGTTCCGGGCAAATATCCAAAACAGGCGCGTCGCTCTCCAGAAAGCGGCAGTAGCACCAAACACTATCGCGGCCCAAAAGCAAAAGGCCCAATTGGAAAGCTGAAACTCTAGATAAAGGTTGGGATTCCAAATCATCATAGGTACAGAAGTCAGTGTCATGAGAAAGCCCAACACAATCGCGCGCTTCACATAAGTAATGGTATTTTTGAAGGCTTTTGTGCTTCGAGCTTGTTGAAAGAATTCGCTGCCACTGCTTATTGAATAGGTATAAAATGCGAATAGAAAAGCGGTATATATGCCACCGAAGTCAAATGCAGCAGAGAACAGCGTTTGACGGTCCCAGCTGTATTGGTGAGCCCATTCGAACCACACACCGTGCCCCAAGAACGCGGTGATAAATCCCACCACAAACCAAATGGCCGCGTTATGGTGCTCGAGATAAGTCCATATGCGATATAAAAGGCGTTTTGTGATCATTGTGCATAGCGTCTCACCAAGTCAGTGAGCCGACTTTCAAAAGAATGACGCAAAAACTGACGCCGAACGGCATAGTTTTCAACCGGGTTGTCAGAGGGCAAATCCAAAGTCTGGACGTTCTCCATATGTTCCTCTATAAAGTCTAACACCTTCTCATTCAAGTCACCGTCAGTGGTCACTTTCAGTTTTTGTACATCGTCTCTCAGGCCAAGCCTCCGAATTGTGTCACCAAGTCGGTGCTTGTTCAAAAAGTGTTGTCTGCTTCTACCCACGGAAATGGTAACTTCAACTTCAAGGCCTGCATAGCGTTCTGCTATATCCCTGGCTTGTACTACAGTTGGAACAATTTCATCCGCATCACGATCAATAGGTCGTTCGCCAGCAAACTTAATTACTGCTTTCTTCACATTGTTGTTAGCGAAATGATCCCATGCTTCTTCAGAACCTACGGGCTCGAAGATGAAAAAGCTAACGAAGTCCACATCCCTGTTTAGGTAATGCAGCAAATCTTGAAACGAAACACCCAGTCGATTTTGTTGCCACAGTATCACGCGAGTCGGGCGATGAAACAGAAATGCATTTTGGTGACCCAAACCTCGGCCATTAGCCAGTCGAACAGCTTCGAGGCCATCGTCAGTGACTTCTGGCGGAATATTTTCGGTTTGAATTCGACAAAAATTTCCTGAGATCCAATCGCCATCATCTTCGACTGTTTCAAGTCTAACCAAATGGTTAGACCCCGTTGTATACTCTCTTTCCAGAGCTCGCGGATAGCGATGAATAAAATCGGCAATCTGCTCGTCGAAGCTTAAGCCGCCTTCATCTCTATCGGATACCCGATAGAATTTCGCTCGAACATCCCTATCCAAATTATCAATCCCTACTCAGTCCAATTAATGCGGTTCGAGAAACTAGGATAAATCGTCCGGCTGAGTGCCAAATACATAATCCCAAGGTTGTAGTTCGTCATCTCGATAAACTGCTAGCTTTTTGCATATCGCAGGAAGATGTTGGATTGGATGTGGTAATTCAGAAATCGTAAAAGGTTCAATTGTAATTAGTTCGAGACTTTCACATTCGGAATACAAATCTGTTCCGAGTTTTAGTCCTCTATTGCCTGCAGAGTCATCTATTTCTTGGATCAGTTGAGCAACGAGTAAATCTATCGCTTCACGGTTCACAATCCCAACTCCTCTTCCCTCAGCCGCTTCACCTCGTCCCGGAGGCGCGCAGCTTCTTCGAACTCGAGGTTCGCGGCGGCTTCGCGCATTTGTTTTTCCAGGTCCGCGAGGACGGCTTTGAGGTTGTGGCCTGTTTCTCCGGCAAGTGGCAAGGCTTTTGTTTCGGCGGTGCCGCGTGACTTGGTTTTGTCCTTGCCGCGGCCGCGCGCTTTCGGGGCGCTGCCGGGCTTTTCGCCGAGTTCGCCAAGAATGTCGGCGACGGCGCGCTTGATCGTGGTCGGCGTGATGCCGTGTTCGGTATTATAGGCGACCTGTTTCTCGCGGCGGCGGCTGGTCTCTTCCATGGCGCGTTCCATCGAGCCGGTGATCCGGTCGGCATAGAGCACGACGCGGGCATCGGCATTGCGCGCGGCGCGGCCGATGGTCTGGACCAGACTCGTCTCTGAACGGAGAAAGCCCTCCTTGTCCGCATCGAGGATGCCGACAAAGCCGCATTCGGGAATGTCGAGCCCCTCGCGCAGCAGGTTGATGCCGACCAGAACATCGAACACGCCAAGGCGCAGGTCGCGGATGATCTCGATCCGCTCGATCGTGTCGATGTCGGAATGCATGTAGCGCACGCGCACGCCATTCTCGTTGAGGAAGTCGGTGAGGTCTTCCGCCATCTTCTTGGTCAGCGTGGTGATCAGGCTGCGATAGCCCTTGGCGGCCACGTCCTTGACCTCGGCCATGACATCATCGACCTGGTTGGCGCCATCCTTGGAGACGGGGCGGACCTCGACCGGCGGGTCGATCAGGCCGGTGGGGCGGATGACCTGTTCGGTGAACACACCGCCGGTGCGGTCCAGCTCCCACTTGCCGGGCGTGGCCGAGACGTGGACGGTTTGCGGGCGCATGGCGTCCCATTCCTCGAATTTGAGGGGGCGGTTGTCCATGCAGGAGGGGAGGCGGAAGCCGTATTCGGCCAGCGTGGTCTTGCGGCTGAAGTCGCCTTTGTACATGGCGCCGATCTGGGGCACGGTCTGGTGGCTCTCATCGGTGAAGACGAGGGCATTGTCGGGCAGGTATTCGAACATGGTCGGCGGCGGGTCGCCGGGCTTGCGGCCGGTGAGGTAGCGGGAATAGTTCTCGATGCCGTTGCAGGAGCCGGTGGCGGCGAGCATTTCGAGATCGTACTGGGTGCGCTGCTGGATGCGCTGGGCCTCGAGCAGTTTTCCATTGGCCTCGAAATGGGCAATCGTGGTTTTCAGCTCCGCCTTGATCTTGTCGATGGCCTGGTTGAGCGTCGGGCGGGGCGTCACATAGTGGCTGTTCGCATAGATCTTGATCGCGGGCAGCTTCTGCATGGTGCGGCCGGTGAGCGGGTCGAATTCGGTGATGCTTTCCAGCTCGTCGCCGAAGAAGGAGAGCTTCCAGGCGCGGTCTTCGAAGTGGGCCGGGAAGATGTCGACCACGTCGCCCTTCACGCGGAACGTGCCTCGGGTGAAGGCCATGTCATTGCGGGTATACTGGTTGGCGACGAGCTGTTCGGCGACGCGGCGCGGGTCGATGCGCTGGCCCTCTTCGAGCTTGAACGTCATCGATGTGTAGGTCTCGACCGAGCCGATGCCATAGATGCACGAGACCGAGGCGACGATGATCACGTCGTCGCGCTCGAGGATGGCGCGGGTGGCCGAGTGGCGCATCCGGTCAATGGCCTCGTTGATGGAGGATTCCTTCTCGATATAGAGATCGGCGCGCGGCACATAGGCTTCGGGCTGGTAGTAATCGTAATAGGACACGAAATACTCCACCGAGTTCTCGGGGAAGAAGGATTTGAACTCGCCATAGAGTTGTGCGGCGAGCGTCTTGTTGGGCGCGAGGATCAGGGCCGGGCGCTGGGTCGCCTCGATGATCTTGGCCATGGTGAAGGTCTTGCCGGTGCCGGTCGCGCCGAGCAGGACCTGGTCGCGCTCGCCCGCGCCGATGCCTTCGACGAGTTCGGGGATCGCGGTGCGCTGGTCGCCCGCGGGCTCGTATTCGGAATGCACCTTGAACCGCTTGCCGCCCTCCAGCTTGACCCAGTCGCGGTCAGGCCGGTGGGGCGTCCAGTTGTCGGACGGCAGGGCGCCGGCGGCATCGCGCGCGAAGCCATCAAGCGAGAACACGCTGGGCGCTTCGGAAACGCCCTTGGAAGGAGGAGGAGGAGCCATACCCCCCGATATGGGGCGCGGGCAGGGAGGTGTCTAGGGTGTTCTTGTTGTGTTCGGTGTGGTGGTGGATAGAAGGTCTGTAAGCCGGTTGCGCAACTGGTTGGCGATAGTTCCGGCCTTCAAGCGCGCGGGGGCGGCGGCATCTGTCTGGGCCATAAGTTCTAAAAAGCTCATGGTTTCTTCGATTCTCGAAATTTCCCGCCACGCGAAACAGAGGTCTGCGTACCGCTCCATCGCGTCATAAACAATCTGACGCATCTCACTGCGGCCTAGAACGACGTTCGGAACGCGATTGAATTTTCCCTCGATCTGACGGCGCCAAGCAGGCGCTACGGAGTCGGCATTGTCAGTGAGTGTGTGGGAGGCAAGAGCAAGCAGAATGAATTGACCGCGCCGTTCGCTGAGATAGTCGATCGCCAGGGAGTGCGCGTAGACGAATTCAGGCAAGTTGCTGATATGCTCAAGAAGCTTCAGTAGGGTGTTTGCTTGGTTCAGAGCGAACCATTTGTTATTGTTCGCTCCGGCCTCAATCAGGTCGTCTAACAGTCGCTCGAATTTCAGTTTTTCGTTTCTTATCGTGTTTTTGGCAGCAGCCCTCCTTTGCGGGTGGCTGGTTGCCCGATATTGAGTGTACAGCTCTCGGAAGTCGCAAGGCTGCCGCCATTGTTCTTCCAGCTGTGAAAGTTGTTCGGCAGGTGGCCCGGCAAGTACCCGATACTCACTTACCATCCATTCGGCACCTGCCTTCAGATCAGGGTCTGGAGAGTTCAGCAGCTCGCTAAGTCGGCGTGGACTGTAAGGAAATGCGGGAAGCTTCAGCTCTTCTCTGGCTTCTCTATGCTTCTCAACGCGCTTTCTGAAGCTGGGCTTGGGAATGTATGTCTTTTCGTTGTGGTCGTATCGTATGCCACGTTCAAAGAATTCCTGTTCCGTGAAGGGATCAAAAGCGTTGATGTGGCCCGCATCGTACAGGCGCTGTTGGGCGCGGCTGCGTTGCCATATGCCAAATGCCTGAAATAGAGCCGCCATGATCACGAGGTCGACCAGAGCGCGTGCGGCGAAGGTCAGGTGCTTGGCGAGTGTGGGGTTGCCGACATTGTCGGATACTGAAATGGGGGTGTTTACTTCGACCTGATAAATTTCCCACCAATCGACAAAAGGTACGGCCTTCGCCAGTTCTGCGCCAAAGAAGCTGATCCACGCGTAGAATTGCTGTGTGGGGGGCATGCTTGCAAGAGATTGCTCCGTATCGAAAGCAAAGCTGAACTGTTCTATCTGGAACAGCGCCAAGGGGACCAAAACAAAGAAGGAAACATAGCCCAATAGGGCTTCATCCTTGAGGTCGTTGTCAAAGCCAATATGAATATCCTGCGATTTTCGGAAGTCTGTCGATTGAAGGCGTGAAGCTGTTTCCCTGTCTGCTTCCACCCATGCCCATCTCCTGCCGAGCGCTATAACGATCAACATTGCAAGGAATATGGGGATGAGACCAAAGGGGCTGCTCAAAACGAAGCCGATGGCGGATAGTGGAAGAATCAGACCGACTACCAATAGGTGAGGCACGGGTGCTCCATGCTGGGTTGCGCCGGACAAGGGGGCTACAAGCCGGACAAGGATCGAATCCAGTCGGCTGACCCATACTTCCGGAGCAAAACTGGCGATGCCGCCCGCTGCGGTGCTCGCCCGTGCTGTGCGATTTTCTTCGTTTTGATTCAGATGACGCGTGAGATGTGGCGCGATTATGAAAACCAGGAATGCGATGATGACTACAAGGTAGATGATGACACCCAGATCCTGATCAATCGAGAAGAACCCGGCGCCAGCGGCCCACGCCAAAAGGAGAATGCCGCCAATGGCTATGAAGCTCGTGATCAACGAGTTGCGAGACACGACATCTGTCCTGAACAAAGGCGACTTGCTTTGCTTGGCTTCTGCTGCAGCCATGCGTGCGATGGCTGTCAAAATTGGAAGGAAAGCCCCCGCGAAAAAGGCGCAATAAATTGCGATATGTAGAAGACTGCGTTCCGCGTCCGAGCCTCGCAATCGTATATGCTCAAGTTCCGAAATCAGGGGGCTGCCAGATACGAAGGCCAGCACGGACAGGGCCAAAAGTGAGAGCAGCAGATAGACGAACAGCTCTTTCAAGCCTTGGGCGATGATTTTTTCATTACTGCGCGTACGCCTTGAGGGGTTCACGGCGAGCGCGGAATGTAGACGGGCCCATATCTGGTGACTCCGGAGAAGTCCCGCCGCCACAGCTCCCACCCATAGGGCGGCCAGCAGGGCATAATTCGGTGTTTGTTGTCGGTCGGCGTCTGATAGCGGCCAAAGAAGCAGGCATATCGCCGTCATCGAGACCACGGCCCCTGTTCGGATGCCATCCGACGCGTCCAGGGACTTAAATCCCATCCATTGCGGGCGCCGAAACCCAAATTCAACTCCGAGAGACATATGTACACCGTCCTCCTCACCCAAGTTGAACTTTACCTTTCGTTAATGCTTGCGCAACCTTGGATCGAGGGTGAAGGTCAAAGAAAATGAATGGGGAAGACAATGACCAATCTGACCGAAGCCCGTATCGCGAATGTCCGTAACCATATGGCGTTGGAGGTGACGCATGATTGGGATGCGGTGATGGCGACGTTCGCGCATCCCCGGTATGAGATGCATGGCGGCGGGCAGGTGTTCGACGGGGAGGCCGCGGTGCGGCGCTATTTCGAACTGTCGCGCACGCCCTTTCCGGATCAGGACAATGAAATCATCTCGATAGCCGTCGATGAGGCGACCGACAAACTTCTGGTTGAGTTCTGGCTGACGGGCACGCATACCGGCCCGCTACAGGTCGGCAAGACCACGATTGAGCCCACCGGGCGCCGTTTCAAGGTGCGCATGGCGGCAACGTTTGAATTCGCCCCGGGCAGTGACCGGATTATCTGCGAACGCCCCTATTATGATCAGGGCGCCGTGCTGCGCGCGCTGGACCTTGTCTGATCGCGGCGGCGCGTCGACCGAGGCGACCAGATTGCCCGGACTCTCGTCAGGGTAGGAAAAAATGAACCAAATGGGGGCTGGGGCATAGTAGGGGCATGACCCAACTCGTTTCCGTTCCGACCCAGGCCGATTCCGCCCCTGCCGAATTGCGGCGCAGCACGCGCGTTCGCCTGCAAACGTCCGGGCGAGTTGTCCTGATGGATTATAGCGAGGCGCGCAGCATTCTCGTGCAGGATTTATCGGTCCACGGGGCCTGTCTGAAAGTCGGCGACTGGGCCGATCTGCCAAACCGCTTCCACTTGCTGCTGCGCCGGACCCCGTCGGAGCCGCATTTCCAGGTCGATTGCACGGTGCGCTGGCGCGTTGGCCCGGCGGTCGGGGTTGAGTTTGATCGTGCGATGGCCGGTTATATTCTGGCCGAACTGATCCGCCAGCCTGCGTTCCGTCACTGAACGCGGCGTCCGCGCCTAGTCTTTGGTGTCCGAATCCTGGCTGCGCTCCTTCGAACGCAGCTGTGCCATCAGCTCCTCAAGTCTCGCAGAGGGTGGCGCTTTCAGACTCTCCTCAAAGGATTTCCTGAGTGCGTCGCGCAATGGATCTGCGCTTGTGTCCTCTTCCGTGTCTTGTGCGCTAGAAATAGACTGTCTCTTTTCCTGCATATCTGCGTCCCCAAACCCGCGCAGCTACTATAATCCGGTTCGAGCTTGTGGGCCCGAACAAGGGACGGTCTCTAGGAAGTTTTCCCCCCCTTGTCGATGCCCGGATCGAGACCGGAATCGCTCATGTCCGAGCGGGCTTCGATTTTATGATTCGTTGATCCGTCACGCTTGCGGATATTGGCGCTCACGACTGGGGGCCAAAGGGCGCAAGACGTATCCGATCGGGGCTGGCGCGCCTTCCGCATCGTGTTGTGCGCGCTACAGGGGCATGGATGTGAAGTGGGGCGGGGGACACAATCGGCACGAGAAAACCACCGGGTCTGAGAGAAACTTTCAGGTTTTTCACTTTGTAACAATCTGAAATAAACCGTGTGGATGAGCGCCACGATTTTCGCGAATGTCTCCGTGCCGCATGGCCATGGCGGCCAGCTCGAAGGTGAGGCCGCACCCGCGAGAGCCTGCGCGCGCAACGCACACTTCAGATTTGCGTCAAATTTCACCTTTCGATTCAACCAGACTTCCACCTCGCTGTGTCAGAACGGGGCGTAACGATACGGGACGGATGTGTTCCGCTTTGTATCAAACATCTGGTTTCGGGAACGGGCGATCCGTCGGTTCCTTGTAGAGAAGGTAGTAATCGCAATGGCCAAGACGGTGCTTGTAATTGATGACGATCCGACCCAGCGCCGCCTGCTTCAGGCTGCGGTCGAGAAGGCTGGATTTGCCTGTCGCACGGCGCCGGATGGCGAGGCGGGACTTGCGCTTGCCTCTGACCCGAAGAATGGCATCGACGTGGTCCTGCTGGACCTGACCATGCCGGGCCTGTCGGGCATGGACACGCTGGAACGCCTGTCGACCAAGCGCGCTGACCTGCCGGTCATCATGCTGACGGCGACCAGCGGCATTGACACGATCGTTCAAGCCATGCGCCGCGGCGCGGTGGACTTCATCGTGAAGCCCGCCAATCCGGAGCGCGTCGTCGTTTCGATCCGCAACGCCCTGAAATTGCAATCCCTGTCAGGGGAAGTGAAGCGCCTCTCGCGCAAATCCGAAGGCGGCATGAGCTTTGACGACATGATCGCGACCGCGCCGCCGATGCGCCAGGTCGTGCGTCTGGCCGAACGCGCCGCGAGTTCTGATATTCCCGTCCTGATCCTGGGCGAAAGTGGTGTGGGTAAGGAAGTTGTTGCCCGCTGCATTCAGGGCGCATCTGACCGTGCCGGGAAACCATTCGTCACCGTGAACTGTGGTGCGATCCCGGAAAACCTGGTCGAGTCGATCCTGTTCGGTCATGAGAAGGGCGCCTTTACCGGTGCCGTCTCAAAAGCGCTCGGCAAGTTTGTCGAGGCCGATGGCGGCACGCTTTTCCTCGATGAGGTGGGTGAGTTGCCGCTGGATGCACAAGTGAAGCTGCTCCGTGCCCTGCAGGAAGGGGAGGTGGATGCCGTTGGCTCGCGCCGCCCGACCAAGGTGGATGTGCGGATCATTTCCGCAACCAACCGCGATCTGTCGCAACAGGTTGCCGAAGGCACATTCCGCGAAGACCTGTTCTATCGCCTCAATGTTTATCCGGTTGACATGCCGTCGCTGCGCGAACGCCGTGATGACATTCCGGCGCTGGTCGACCATTTCGTGAATCGCTTCAATGCCAGCGAAGGCGCGAAAGTGACCGGTGTGGCCGACGAGACGATGAAGATGCTGTACGCCTTTGACTGGCCGGGCAATGTCCGCCAGCTGGAGAATGCTGTCTTCCGCGCTGTGGTTCTGTGCGATGGCGACCAGTTGCGTCCGCAGGATTTCCCTCAGATTTCCGGACAGATGCCGGATGTGAGCAACCTGCCTTCATCGCCCTTCAACAAGGCCCCCGATATCGCCGAGCCCGTTCAGTCCGGCGAGAACGGCCCGGTAGCCATTCAGGACGAGGCGGGCGAGCTGCGCACGCTGAGCGATATCGAGCGCGATATCCTTCAGTATGCCATCGACTTCTATGAAGGCCATATGAGTGAAGTGTCGCGTCGTCTCGGCATTGGCCGCTCGACGCTCTATCGCAAGGTCCGCGAATATGATCTCGATGTGCGCCAGGAGCGCGAAGCGAGCTAGGCCAAGGCCAAAGGGAGATGCCGGCACAGATCGGCGACAAAGCCCCGCCCCACCGGCGGGGCTTTTCTATGAGCGGGCAGGCATCGCATAGGACATGGTGACGTTGCAGCGCTCATAGCGGTGGCCATAGCGGCGCATGATGTCGTCATCATGCCGGAAGCCGTATTTCTCGTAGAGCCGGATGGCCGACGCGCATTTCGAATTGGTCAGCAGGAAGAGATCCTGGATTTCCATCTGGCGGGCGCGCTTCAGAATCTGCCGCATCAGGAAGTCTCCGGCCCTACGGCCGCGCGCGGAGGCCAGAACGCCCATCTTGGTCAGTTCCACGCTGCCATCCGCCATCGGCATCAGCGCGCAGGTGCCAATGATGCCGAGTTCCGGATCTTCGACGAACAGGATGGTGCCGCCCTTGTCGATCACCTTGGCACGTGGGTTTTCGATCATGGCGATGTCTTCCGGCTCAAGGCGGAACATTTCCTCGACCCATTCGCGGGAGATGTGGTCGAAATGCGGGGCGAGTTCGTCTGAGAATTCCACGATCTTCAGGCCCGCAGGATTGGCCAGGGTCTCGATCCGCGCCGACAGGGGCTGCTCGGCGAGACGCGATTCCACGAGGCTGATTTCCGCCAGCAAGTCATGGTCTGGGTAGAGACAGAGTTGCTCGGCGGCCTCCTGAACGGCGGGCCAGAAGCTGGCGCGCATTTCGGACACCAGCGCTTCCCCGGCCGGCGTGAGGAAGATTTCCTTCTGGCGATTGTCGCCCTCAATCGGGCGCGTGTCGGTCAGGCCCATCTTCTGGAGCGCATTGTGGATGCGCGTGATGGCGGGCTGGCTAACGCCGGTGGCCTCGACCGCCGCGCTCACACTGAGCGGGCCGTTGGCCTCAAGCGCGGCGATCAAGGGAAAGTGCGTCGTCTGGATCGGATAGGCGCGATTGTCGAACACGCTCACAGCTTCTGCCTGCAGCCGGTCGGCAAGACGCTTCAGCCGACTGGCCAGGCCCAGATAGCCAACTTGTGCGAGAATATCCTGGCTCATCACGGGATTCCATAATCAGTTATATAACGCGTTATATGATTAGGCTTGGCCACGGGAACCGTCAAGATGAAATCCCGATTATCAGAGGGGAAGAGGTCTAGTGCCGGGTGGCGGCCTTGACGATTTCACCGATCTTGCGGGCATCGGCCTCGCGTGGGCTGCCGGTGCGCCAGGCGATACCGATCTGGCGGCCGACCACGGGACTGACGAATTCGCGTACGGCGACGTCCGGTCCGATGTTCAGGCCGTTATCTGTGGCGAGTTTGGGCAGGAGCGAGACGCCAAGGCCCCCGGCAATCATGTTGACCAATGTTCCGAGTGAAGTAGCGGCCACCTGATCAGTGCCGTTGCCGGTCTTCATGCGACAGATGGAGAGTGCATGATCGCGCAAGCAGTGCCCGTCTTCGAGCAGGAGGAGGTTCTCGCCCGCCAGGTCTTCTGGCGAGAGGCCGTTTTTCTTGGCCAGCGGGTGTGAAGCGGGCGCGGCAAACAGGAATTCATCATCGAATAGCGGCAGCATCTCGATGCCCGGAACGTCCCAGGGCAGGGCAATCAGGGCGGCGTCCAGAGTGCGCGTGCGCAACTGGTCGATCAGGCGCGGTGTCTTCTCTTCGTGCAGGTAGAGTTTGAGCTGGGGATATTGCTCGCTGAGGGCGCGGACTGCCGCTGGCAGGACGAAGGGCGCGATGGTCGGGATCGCGCCGAGATGAAAGGGGCCCGTGAGCAGAGCGCCGGCGCTCTGAACCGACTGGACCAGGGAATGGGCATCATTGATCAGCGCATTGGCGCGCGACACCGCCAGCTCTCCGGCATGAGTCAGCTTGGCGCCGCGCGGTTCGCGTTCGGCCAGTTTGACGCCCAGCAAATCCTCCAATTCCTTGATCCCGGCTGACAAGGTGGGCTGCGTCACATAGCACGCCTCGGCGGCCCGAGAGAACGAGCCGGTCTCTCCAAGAGCCACTAGATACTGCAGTTGGCGAAGGGTCGGTATAATCATAGAGACAATCTATACCGGCAATGGGAATTATCAATTTTCCTTTTTGCCGCAACTGCGAGAAAGCACGGCCACCGGGCCCACCGTTCCGGCAGCCTCAACATCTTATCCCAGGAGATCCACTATGCTTGGCATTGGCGAAAAGCTTCCCGAGTTCACAGTCACGGGCGTAAAGCCGAAATTCATGCAGCATGAGCAGAATGGCGAAAGCGCATTCGAGCCCATCACGCAGGATTCCTTTGAGGGTAAATGGAAAGTCATCTTCTTCTACCCGAAAGACTTCACCTTCGTTTGCCCAACTGAAATCGCTGAATTCGCCCGCCTGTCCGGCGACTTCGAAGACCGCGACGCGGTTGTGCTCGGCGGGTCCACCGACAACGAGTTCGTGAAGCTGGCATGGCGCCGCGACCACGCAGACCTCGCAGAGCTGCCGATCTGGCAGTTTGCGGACACCCGCGGTGAGCTGGTTGACGGTCTTGGCGTGCGTGAGCCGTCTGAAGGCGTTGCCTATCGCGCGACATATGTTGTCGACCCGCACAACGTGATTCAGCACGTTTATGTGACCAATCTGAACGTCGGCCGCAGCCCTGCAGACACGCTCCGCGTGCTGGATGCCCTGCAGACCGATGAGCTGTGCCCATGTAATCGTCCGGTTGGCGGAGATATTTTGGAACCAGCTGCCTAGGTTGCGCATAGATAGAGCGCAACGCTGAAACTTCCGGGAAGATGTCTCACTCCCTCCCCCACCCATGAGGCATCTTCCCTTCAGCGTCGCGAAAGGTCCGGCAGGCCTTCCGTCCACCCAGTTCCGGACGTTGGCACTCCCACCCCTCTAGCCTGCAAGGCTTGTCGGACCCATTCGCTCCCCACCCCATCAAAACAACGAATTCCGGAAGGATGAGGATTCATGTCTATCGAGTCCCTGAAATCTTCGCTGCCTGACTATGCGAAGGATCTGAAGCTCAATCTCGGCTCGCTGATGAACGAGACCCTGTTGAGCGACCAACAGAAATATGGCTGTTTCCTCGCCTGTGCCCATGCTGTGGGTGAACCCCAGACGCTGACGGCGCTGGAAGCGGAAGCGGACGGAAAGCTGAGCCCCGAAGCGATCAAGGCTGCGAAAGCTGCCAGCGCGATCATGGGCATGAACAATGTCTATTACCGGTCGATCCACCTGATCAGCAATTCGACGTACCAGACCTTGCCAGCCAAGCTGCGCATGAACGTGATCGGTGCGCCGGGAATCGAGAAAGCGGACTTCGAGCTTTATTCCCTTGGTGTGTCCGCCGTGAATGGCTGCGGCATGTGTCTCGATGCGCATGAAGCCGAATTGCGCAAGCACGGCTTGTCGACCGAGCAGATCCAGGCGGGCATCCGCATCGGCGCTGTGGTCAATGCAGTCGCCCGCGTGCTGGCTGCTGAGGCGGTCACGGCCGGCTAGTTGCGCGGCGAATGTTCCAAGACCCATGGAAAGGCCCCGAAGCATTGCTTCGGGGCTTTTTTTGCGATTCGAAGCATTCGCGAAGTGATACGGGGCCGAAACGAACAGATACTGGGCACTGCCGAAACGAGCTGTGGAAATCAGCAGAAAAAGACATGTTCCGTCCCCCGTGCCTTTCACGTCACAGCAGGGGAGGGCAGCGGCCTGATTCAGAAAGAAAAATTACCGGCCGCCCATTTCGGCCCATTCGGCTGTTTCGATATGTTCCTGTAATATTTCATCTTTGTTCTGGTGATTTACGGATGTGGATATTTCGATTCATCCACAGTGCCCATTGAGGCCCATACTGTCCCATGATACTCCACGTTAAGACATGGTTTACCCATGCGGGGTTTAGGCAGACAAAGTCAGGGTTGGCGGGTGTTCGTTTCCACCTATGAAAGCGCTATTGATGCAAAGGGTCGGGTTTCCATACCCGCTTCCTTTCGCGCTGCGCTGGGCGGTGGAAACCGGATTTTCCTCTGGTCGGCGCTCGACGGATCCGGTTGCCTGGAAGGCGGCGGTGAGGCCCTGATGGCAATGTATCGGGCGACGCTGACCCGGCTCGCCCCGCACTCCCCCGCCCGCAAGGCCCTAGTCACACGCATCATCGCAGGCTCTGCCGACCTGAAGATGGACGATACCGGCCGCATCAAACTGTCTGACGAGTTGATGAAGGCGGCAAACCTGACCGATCGCGTCAAATTCGCGGGCAATATGGACAGTTTCCAGATATGGAACCCGGATCGCCATGCTGAACATTTCGACGCCATGGCCGCCGAGGCTGCGAAAGAAGACACGCTGGAAGCGCTCGGGCATGCCTATTCCGAAGTGCTGCACCAGCAGGCTTCGGGGAATGCCGCCCTGAAACTCGTGGATGGGGGCGACAGCTGATGACACAGGACGCGCCCCTCGCTCCCGACCCTGGCCACAAACCGGTCATGCTGGATGAAGTGCTGGAATGGCTCGCCCCCAGGGATGGGGAGATCATTGTTGACGGCACGTTTGGCGGCGGCGGTTATAGCCGCGCCATTCTTGGGTCTTCCAAATGCACCCTGATTGGCATTGATCGCGATGTGGATGCCATTGCGCGCGCCCGGAAGATGGCGGAAAAGACGGAACGTCTCGTACCCTTGCTCGGTCGCTTCGGCGAAATGGACGACATCGTCCGTGCGGCGGGATATGAACATGTTGACGGCGTTGTGCTCGACATCGGTGTTTCCAGTTTCCAGATTGACCAGGCTGCGCGCGGTTTTTCCTTCATGAAGCATGGTCCACTGGACATGCGCATGGGCGATACAGGCCCAACGGCGGCGGATGTGGTCAATATGATGAGTGAGCGCGACCTCGCGAACATCATCTTCCGTCTTGGCGAAGAGCGCCAGGCACGCCGGATTGCCCGGGCGATTGTGCTGCACCGTGATGACACGCCGTTCGAGACAACCACCGAACTGGCCGATGCGGTTGAAAAGGCCGTGGGCGGGCGCAAGGGCGCGCGTATTCACCCGGCGACGCTGACGTTTCAGGCCATCCGCATGTATGTGAACGATGAGCTGGGAGAGTTGGCCCGTGCGCTGCACGCTGCCGAACGCCTGCTGCGTCCGGGCGGCCGTCTCGTGATCGTGGCCTTCCACTCGCTGGAAGACCGTATGGTGAAACAGTGGTTGAAGAACCGTGCCGGCAAGATGGGCGGCGGATCGCGTCATTTGCCGGTTGCGCAGAAAGGCCCCGACTCCACGTTCGAGCTGGCTGTTTCCAAGGCGGTTCTGCCGTCTGATAACGAAGTTGAAGGCAATCCGCGCGCACGCTCCGCCAAGTTGCGGGCCGCAATCCGTACCAGCGCACCCGCCATCGAAGAAGAGGCCAGCGACGGCATGAATCTGCCGCCCCTGTCAGACCTGGAGGATGCCCTATGAGCCGCCGCGCATTTCTGTTTGGATTGGTCGTTGTCGGCCTGCTGATTGTCAGCCTCTATCGTGCCAAATATGGCGCCAAGGACACCGCGGCTGAGCTGATGGCGGTTGAGGCGCAGATCGAGGAGGCGCGCCAGGAAAAGGCGCTGCTGGAAACCGAGCTGTCGCACATGAGCCGCCGCGAATGGATTGAGGAATATGCCCGCACCGAACTGGGTATGGCACCGCCCAAGCCGGAGCAGATGGCTTCCGAGGGGGATCTGGATGCACTGGTTGGCAAGCCCAACAGCCTGAGCGTCCCGGCGCCTGCATCCACCGAGAACGGGGAGGTGCCCGAGTGAGCGAAGCCTCCCGGAACCGGACACGGCTTGCTGGCCTCGCGGTCAGTGCGCTGTTTGTCGTTCTGGCTGGCAAGGCCGGCTACCTGTCCCTTGCGGGCGGGGCGGCACCTGCGCATGCGGCAGGTCAGAAGGCTGAGCGCATCGTGCGGGCCGATATTGTTGATCGCAATGGCGAACTGCTCGCCACATCCGTCTCCGCCTACTCGCTTGTCGCCAATCCGAAACTGATCTGGGATGGCGGCGAAGTGTCCGAAGCGCTCGCGACGGTCCTGCCGGATCTCGACGTGGCGGAGATGACCCGGCGCCTGTCAGATCAGACCCGTGAGTTTGTCTGGGTAGAGCGCGGCCTGACCCCACGCCAGCGCAAAGCCGTGTTTGATCTGGGCCTTGAAGGGTTGCGTTTCGAGGAAGAGAGCCGCCGTGCCTATCCACGCGGTACCTTGGCCGGACATTTGCTGGGCTACACGAATGTGGACGGCCTCGGCGCAGGCGGCATTGAGTATAGCCAGAATGAACGTCTGGCCGCCGGTGGAGAGCCGGTCCGCCTGACCATCGATAATGGCGTGCAGGCAGCGGTCGAGGCTGAGCTGTCAATCGCCGCTGCCGAGCATGAAGCTGAAGGTGGCGCCGCGATCCTGCTGGATGCGCAAACCGGCGAAGTGCGCGCCATGGCCAGCTGGCCACCCTTTGACCCGAACCGGTCAGTTGATATTCCGATGTCGGATCCGTCCCGCCTCAATCGTGCGACCGGGGCGGTCTACGAACTCGGATCCATCTTCAAGCCCTTCACGGTCGCCGCTGCGCTCGAAGCCGGCGTGGTGCACCCGACCGAATTGTTTGATGTGCGCCGCCCGCTGGAAATTCGCGGTTTCCGGATTGAGGATGATCACCCATTCCATGGCGATGCCGACATCACGCACATCATTTCCCAGAGCTCCAATATCGGCACGGTCCGGATCAATGAGAAACTGGGGCCGCGGCGCCAGCAGGATTTCCTGATCCGCGCCGGTCTGATGGAGCGGGTGAATATCGAACTGGCGGGCAGCTCGGCGCCAATCCTGCCCGAGCGGTTTGACGATCTCTATTCTGCTACCGTGTCCTATGGGCATGGCATTGCTGTATCGCCCATGTCTTTCCTGGCTGCCTTTTCGACCTTTGCGAATGGGGGTGAGCGGGTTCAGCCGACCCTGATCATGAACAATCGGGATCGCCCTGCGCCTGTAAGAGTGATGTCTGCTCTGACGGCTGAAATGGTGAACGTGATGATGCGCGAAGCGGTCGTCACCGGCACCGGCAAGAATGCCGAAGTTGCCGGGTATCGCGTTGCGGGAAAAACCGGCACGGCGGAGAAGCCGATCCTTGGCGGGTATGATGATGACCACAATGTCACGAGCTTTGCGGCTGTCTTTCCCTATGATCGCCCCCAATATGCCCTGATCGTGACCCTCGATGATCCGAAGGCCGGATCAGGGGCCGGCGCCACGGCGGCCTACAATGCGGCTCCGGCGGCGGGACGAATGATAGAACGTGTCGCGCCGCTTCTGGGTCTTGCGCCACGGTTCGAGGATATTCGCCCGGCGGGCGCAGCCCTCCGCTCCGGCCGGGAGAAGAGGAGTTCCTTGTGACCAAACTGAAAGACCTGTTCCCGCTCGTCGAGCAGGGAGACATCGAAATCAAAGGCATGACGGCTGACAGCCGTCGGGTAGCGCCGGGCTATCTGTTCGCGGCGCTGAAAGGCACCGTATCGGATGGTCGGGACTATATTCCGCAGGCAATCGAAAAAGGCGCTGCGGCGATCCTGTCCGAAGGCGGCGTTGCGGTAGATGGTGCTACGCATGTGATCGCGGATGAGCCGCGCCGCGCGCTGGCCCTTGCCGCGAAGCGCTTCCATGTCGCGCAGCCGAAAACGATCGCTGCCGTGACAGGTACGAATGGCAAATCCTCGACGGTGGATTTCTGTCGCCAGATCTGGGCGAATGCAAACCTGTCGGCTGCCTCGATGGGCACGCTTGGTGCCATTGGCCCGAAGGGCAAGATTGATGTCGGCCATACGACACCTGATCCGGTTACCATTCACGAGACCCTCCACGAACTGGCCGGGCAAGGGGTCACCCATTGTGCGATGGAGGCGTCCAGCCACGGCCTGGAGCAACATCGCCTTGATGGTGTGGACTTGTCGGCTGTTGCTTTCCTGAACTTTACCCAGGACCATCTCGACTATCACGCCACGATGGAAGAATACCTCGACGCCAAACTGCGCCTGTTCCGCGACTTTGGCGGACAGGGCATGCCAGCCATCGTGAACGCCGACAGCGACCATCGCGAGGTCTTCGAGAAGGCCGCAACCGATCATGGCCTGCAGGTCGTGTCCTTCGGCTGGCGCGGCGAGGATCTCTGGATCGACGAAATCATGCCGCGCGCGACCGGGCAGGTGCTCAACCTGTTCTGGCGCGATGTCGAATTGAAGCCTTTCGAACTGCCGCTGATCGGCGAGTTCCAGGCGTTGAATGCGCTGGCGGCGGCGGCGATCTGCTTGTCGCTGGGCATGGACGTCGACGCGGTGATGGACGGCCTGTCCAAGCTGAAGCCCGTTAAGGGGCGACTCGAACTGGTCGGCAAGACCGAGGCAGGCGCGGGCGTGTTTGTCGATTATGCCCACACGCCGGACGGGCTCGACGTGTTGCTGCGCGCCGTTCGTCCGCATACAGCTGGCCGACTGAAAGTCATCTTTGGGTGCGGCGGTGACCGCGATGCCAAGAAGCGCCCGCTGATGGGTGAGATCGCAACGCGTCAGGCCGACGATGTGATCGTCACCGACGACAACCCGCGCTCTGAAGACCCGGACATGATCCGGCATGCCATTCTCGAAACCGCGCCGAACGCGCGCGAGATTGGCGACCGCGGAGAGGCCATCCGGACGATTATCGCCGAACTGAAAAAAGGCGACACGCTGGTGATCGCTGGCAAGGGCCACGAGACCGGCCAGATCATTGGCGCGGATATCATCCCGTTCTCAGATCAGGACACGGCGCTGGATGCGCTGAAAGGCGGCGCCGGATGAACGCGCCGCTCTGGATCTCTTCCGATATCGCGCTCATTACGGGTGGCAGGGCGACGGATCCGTTCTCTGTGACGGGTTCAGTGTCGATCGACACACGCAGCCTGAAGCCGGGCGACCTGTTCGTGGCGCTGACGGACCAGCGCGATGGGCATGATTTCGTCGAGGCGGCCTTTGCTGCGGGCGCGGCGGGCGCACTCGTGTCGCGTCAGGTCGGGCAGGGGCCTCAGCTCATTGTGGATGATGTGCAGGAAGCGCTGGAGCAGATGGGTGTGGCCGCGCGGGTCCGCTGTGGCGCGCATCGCACGGCCGTGACCGGTTCAGCCGGCAAGACCAGCGTCAAGGAAATGCTGGCACAGATCTATCGCGCCTTCGGCCCGGCGCACTGGAATGTGAAGAGTTTCAACAATCATTGGGGTGTGCCGCTGACTCTGGCGCGCATGCCGGAAGACACCACGCGCGCCGTTTTCGAGATTGGCATGTCGACTCCTGGCGAGATCGCGCCGCGCAGCCAGATGGTTCGTCCGCATACCGGCATCGTGACCTGTATTGCGGGGGCGCATCTTGAAGGGCTCGGCTCTCTCAGCGCAGTTGCGCATGAGAAGGCAGATATCTTTACCGGCATGGAGGCCGGTGGGACATTTATCCTGCCTGCCGATGACGAATTCTTTGACTATCTTGCCGGACGCGCGCGGCGCTTCTGCCCGACGGGCAATCTCGAGAGTTTTGGCCGGAGCGCCAATGCGACGGCGCGTATTGTCGGATATGAGACAGACGGCAATGAAAGCCGGATCCAGCTCGATATTGTCGGCAAGCCGGTGCTTGTCACGATCAATGCGGTTGGTGAGCATTGGGCCATGAATGCGGCAGCGGCGGTTCTGGCCGCCAGCCAGTCCGGTCTGTCGGTCGAGGACTGCGCCGAGGCACTTTCCGGTTACACGCCACCTCCCGGTCGGGGGGCAGCCGAACAGCTCACCCTGCCACAGGGTGGACACATTACGCTGATCGATGATGCCTACAATGCAAACCCGGCGAGCATGAAGGCCTCATTGGCTGCGCTGTCCCGTCGGGGCAGTGGACGTCGGCTGATTGCGCTCGGCGAAATGCTCGAAATTGGCGAAACGTCGGATGCTGAACATGCCGCGCTTGCGGATCCGGTGGCGGATACTGGACCAGCTGCCATTTTCCTGGCAGGCGACAAAATGACTCATCTTTCGGACGCACTTCCGCCTCAGTTGGAGCAGACCTGGACTCGCAATTGGGAAGAGCTGTGGAATCCTCTGCAAAATGCGCTCCGAGATGGAGATGTGCTCTTGATCAAGGGGTCGAATGCGTCCGGGATGGCGAAACTAGCTGACCGAATTCGCCAATGGAGCGACTCGGCAATGGGTAAGATGGAACGCGGGGCAGAAGGCGCCGCAGAGGTTGGGTGATGCTATACGAATGGCTGGCCGCAGACAGCGGTATATTTAACGTTCTGAACTATATCACATTCCGGTCCGGCGCGGCCGTGGTGACGGCGTTCCTTGTGACCGTCCTGTTCGGAGACGCAATCATCAACTTCCTCCGTGCCCGGCAGGGTAAGGGCCAGCCGATCCGCGACTTGTCGCTGGAAGCGCAGCTGTCGAAGCAGGGCACGCCGACAATGGGCGGTTTCCTGATCTGGCTGGGCCTGGTGGTCGGCGTCTTGCTCTGGGGCAACCTGACGAACCCATACATCTGGGTCACACTGTTCGTGACACTGTCTTACGCCGTTCTTGGCTTCCTGGATGATCTTGCCAAGGTTTCCAAGCAGAGCGCGGATGGCGTTCCGGCGAGCGTGCGCCTGCTCGCGGGCTTTGGCATAGCGGCGATTGCCTGTGCGTTCATCATGGGCCTGCACGGCGCGCACACGCCAGCGGGTCATGCCGAATGGGGCCCGCTGAACGGATTGGCTGAGAGCATTGCCAGCCTGGCACCTGAAACAAGCGTCGAGCCTGCCGACCCGGCCTTTTCCGGCGGCGTGGCTGTGCCCTTCGTAAATGACTATTTCTTCCCGCTTGGCGGCTTCTTCATCCTGTTTGGCATGATCGTGGTTGTCGGCAGCGCGAATGCGGTGAACTTCACCGACGGTCTGGATGGCCTCGCCATTGTGCCGATGAGTTTCGCGGCTGCCTCCTATGCCCTGATTGCTTACCTGACAGGTAACTTCGTCTTCGCCGACTATCTCGGCATCCAGTTCACGCCGGGCACCGGCGAACTGACCGTGTTGCTCGCCTCCATGATCGGCGCGGGCATGGGCTTCCTCTGGTATAATGCCTATCCGGCCAAGGTCTTCATGGGCGACACCGGATCGCTCGGGCTTGGAGGAATGCTGGGTGTCGTTGCGGTGGCGGCCAAGCACGAATTTGCGCTGGTTATCATTGGCGGTCTGTTCGTGATGGAAGCGGTGTCTGTGATGATACAGGTCGGCTGGTTCAAGGTCACCCGCAAGCTGACGGGGGAAGGCAAGCGCATCTTCCTCATGGCGCCGCTGCACCACCACTTCCAGAAGAAAAACTGGCCAGAAACGCGCGTTGTGGCGCGCTTCTGGATCCTGTCCGTCCTGTTCGCCCTCGCGGGCCTCGCAACGTTGAAGCTGAGGTAAGCCGAGACCCATGATTCCGATTACTGAATATGCTGGAAGAGATGTTGCTGTGTTCGGCCTTGGCCGGACAGGCCTCTCGGCTGCCAAGGCCCTCAAGGCCGGGGGCGCGCGTGTTCATGCGTGGGATGACAATGAAGAGACTCGCGCAAAGGCGGAGGCCGCTGGCCTGACCCTGTCAGACATCAACAAGCGCGACTGGCAGACCTTTGCCGCGCTCGTCCTTTCCCCCGGCGTGCCATACAAATTCCCGCAGCCGCACCGGATTGTGCGGATGGCGGAAATGACCAATGTGCCGGTCGTCGGCGACATGGAATTGTTCGCCCGCGCTGTGCAGGCCCTGCCAGAGCGTGGCCGTCCGAAGATCGTGGCCATCACCGGCACGAACGGGAAGTCGACCACAACCGCGTTGATCGGGCATATCCTGAAACATGCGGGCCGCGATGCGCGCATCGGGGGCAATATCGGCACAGGCGTGCTGGACCTTGCCCCACTGCACGCCAACGCAACCTATGTTCTGGAGCTCTCTTCCTACCAGCTGGACCTGGTGAAGAGCCTGCATTGCGATGTCGCCGTGCTGCTCAACATCACGCCGGACCATCTGGATCGCCATGGCGGCATGGACGGGTACCAGGCTGCGAAAATGCGCATCTTCCAGAACCAGACCGAGAAAGATGTTGCGATCATTGGCTTTGACGATGTGATCACCCAGTCCATCGCCATCGGCCTGTCGGCAAATGGACCGGCCCGTGTGGTCCAGGCTTCATCCACCTATGCGCTCGGCCGGGGCGTCAGCGCCGTGGACGGACGACTCTATGACAGCAATAGCGGTCAGGCGCAGTTCGTCGGTAACCTCTCCGACTGCATGGCGCTGCCGGGCCGTCACAACCACCAGAATGCCGCGGCAGCCTATGCCGCCTGCCGGGCGCTGGGCCTCGACCCACAGACCATCATGGATGGTATTCGCACCTTCCCGGGTCTTGCCCACCGACTCGAAATGGTTGGCGAGATTGATGGCGTGAAATTCGTCAATGACTCCAAGGCGACCAATGCCGAAGCCGCCGAACAGGCGTTGAAAGCCTACAAGAAAGCATACTGGATTGCAGGCGGTGTTTCGAAGGCTGAGGGCATCCAGCCATTGGCGCCGCTGTTCCCGAACATCACGAAGGCCTATCTGATCGGGGACTCCGAAGAAACCTTCGCCGCAACGCTGAAGGGCAAGGTGGCCCTGCAAACATGCGGCACGCTCGAAAATGCAGTTCAGGCTGCATTTCGTGATGCAAAAGTGGTCGGAGACGAAAATCCGGTCATTCTTCTTTCACCTGCCTGTGCAAGTTTCGACCAGTTCCGCGACTTTGAACATCGCGGAGATGTGTTCCGGAGCATCGTCCAGTCAATGATGCCGCAGGAGTTGAAGGAGTTGGCTTGACCTACGTAGCATCCGCCCCATTGCTCGCACGCTCGGACATGTCCTGGCTGACCGAGTGGCGGCGGACGCTCGATTGGGGGCTCTTCGGCGGTGCGTTTTTCCTGATTGCCATTGGCCTGCTCATGTCGCTTGCGGCGGGGCCGACTGCGGCGGCGCGGATTGGCTATTCGGATGAATACTTCTTTGTGTTCCGTCAGGTCTGCTTTGCCGGTTTGGGCGCGACCATCATGGTGGTGGTCAGCATGCTGGACCGGACCTGGGCGCGGCGGTTTGCAACGCTGGTCTTTATCGTCAGCCTTGCCCTGATGTTCTTCATTCTCGTTTGGGGACACGAGGCCAAGGGCGCGCAGCGCTGGTTGCGGTTTGCCGGGTTTTCCCTGCAGCCGAGCGAGATGGTAAAGCCTGCCTTGATTGTCCTGAGCGGTTGGTTGCTGGCGCAGCGAGAGCTGTATCCAACCGGGCCTTGGGCGATCATTGCCTTCCTGTTCTATGCGGTCACGCTCGGCCTGTTATTGCTGCAACCGGATGTCGGACAGTCGGTGTTGTTGAGTGCGGCCTTCGTCGTGACGTTCTATGTCAGTGGCCTGCCGTGGAAATGGGCGGCGGGGTTCGCGGTTGGCGGGGTCAGCTTGTCGGCGTCGCTTTATACCTTGCTGCCGCACGTTCGCTACCGGGTGAACAGCTTCATCAATCCAGACTCTGCCGATACGTACCAGATTGACCGCGCCGCCGAAGCCATCGGCCGGGGGGGATTGTTTGGTGTTGGACCGGGGGAGGGGCAAGTTAAGATCCATCTGCCGGACGCGCACACTGATTTCATCTATGCGGTCATGGTCGAGGAGTTTGGCCTGATCGCGGCGCTGATGCTGATGGCGGTTTTCGTATTGCTGATCCTGCGGGGCTTCCGTGCCAGTTCACGTGTGGAAGATGGCTATGCGCGCGCTGCGGCTGCCGGACTCTTCACGCTATTCGGCCTTCAGGCTGCCATAAACATTGCCGTAAATCTGGCCCTTATCCCGCCAAAGGGCATGACACTGCCATTTGTGTCCTATGGTGGCTCGTCCATGATCGGGACGGGATTGACACTGGGCCTTGCGCTGGCACTTGTGCGCGGACAAGGTACGCGCACAAGGGGCCGGTATGGCTGAAGACAGAGACAAGCTTGTCGTCATCGCAGCAGGTGGCACGGGGGGGCACATGTTCCCCGCCAGAGCCTTTGCCGACGAGATGATTGCAAGAGGCTGGAAGGTTGGCCTGATCTCTGACAAGCGCGGCGCAAAATATGCCAAGGAATTTCCGGCAGACTGGCTGGAACAGATTCAGGCCTCTTCCCCCAATCTCCGCAAGCCATGGACTCTGCCGGCGACGGCCATGAAGATCAATGCGGGCATATCCCGTGCGAAAACCCTGATCCGTGAAACCCGGCCCAGCCTGATCGCAGGCTTTGGTGGCTATCCGGCCTTCCCGGCACTGGCTGCGGCGCGCCGCATGAAGGTGCCGATCATCATCCATGAGCAGAACGCTGTTCTCGGGCGGGTCAACCGACGTTTCGCCCGGCAGGCCAAACTGGTCGCCAGCGGGTTCGAGCGGCTCGACAGGCTACCCTCCTGGAGCGCGCATCTGGCCGTCGGCAATCCGGTGCGTGAGGCCATACTGGCGCGGCGGGAGGATCCCTATCCCTCCACGGACGATATGCTGACCATCCTGATTACGGGCGGAAGTCAGGGGTCCAAGATCATCGGTGAAACGATCCCGACGGCGATTGTTGATTTCGTGCCGCCCCCGCTGCAGGCGCGGCTTCGCATCATCCAGCAGGTGCGTCAGGAACAGTATGCCTTTGTCGATAACATGTATCGGCGTGTGAAGATTGAAGCCGAGTTGTCGCCGTTCTTCTCGGACATGCCGCAGAAGCTGTCACAGGCGCATCTCGTCATCGCACGGTCGGGCGCCGGCACAGTATCGGAGATTGCCGCGGTCGGTCGGCCGTCCATCCTGATTCCGCTGGCGATTGCCATGGATGATCATCAGGCCGCCAATGCCGAGGCCCTGACGGAGATTGGCGCCGCCGACATGGTGCTGGAGAGCAATCTCTATCCGCAATTGCTGGGCGCGCTGATAACGGCCCGTCTGCAGGATGCCGACGATCTGCGCGCACGGGCAGCCGCAGCCAAGGCGTCTGCCAAGGTCAACGCCGCCAAAGAGCTGGCAGACATGGCCGAGCGGGTGGCGGAGCTTTAGGCAACACGGGGCGCGCAAGCGTGCGTCTTGTGCAATTCGGCTTCACGCAGCCATTCCCATCCGAAGGCTTCATCCGTGTCGCCATCTTGCTGGCGGCGGGCCAGTCGTTCCAGTGCTTCGTCCAGTGTCGGCTCGTGGCCCTCTGGCACCCACCACATGACGAAATGCATCTCGCGCATCATCTCGAACCATTCAGCGCGGCGTTCGTAGAATTTCCGGTGGATCGTGCCCCAGACAAAGGTTTCGAGGCTTTGTACGTCTTCCCAGACGGTCAGATTGGCAACGAACTGCGGATCGCCATCGATCTTGGCTTCCGTATTGCCCTGGCCGGGCTCACCCGATCCTTCCATCATCCAGACGAAACCGGGCATGGATTTGCCGATCCCGTTGATGAAATCGAGATTGTCCATGAAATCTTTCACGCGCGGATCATCCGTCGGCGCGACGAGGTGGCCGACATTGAGCTGGGCCAGATGCATTTTCATGAGTGCGGTTCCCCTCGCTACGAAGCACCCGAATTGTGCCTCATTACAGTCATTTTGGGATCGCACGATGCCCATTCAAGAAAAACGCCTCGGATTTCATGAATGCGTCATGCGCAAGCAGTCCTTGCTTCGCGCTCCCGCGTCACGGTATCGCTAGGCGTTCCCGTTTCCTCATTTGGACGATCCTGCATGACTTCTCCCACTCCGTTTGATCTTGGTCCCGCGCATATTGTCGGCATTGGCGGCATCGGCATGTCTGGCATCGCCGATGTCATGATCACGATGGGCTATCAGGTGCAGGGCTCTGACATACGCGAGTCCGACAATATCCAGCGCCTGCGCGAGCGGGGCGCGAAGATCTTCATCGGGCACGCCGCCGAGAATGTGGAGGGGGCCGGCACGGTAATCATCTCCACCGCGATCAAGTCTGGCAATCCAGAGGTCGATGCGGCGCGCGCCACAGGTATTCCGGTCGTGCGCCGGGCTAACATGCTGGCCGAGATCACGCGGCTGAAATACACGGTCTGCATTGCGGGCACACATGGCAAGACGACGACGACCTCGATGGTCGCGGCGCTGCTGGATGGCGCAAATATCGACCCGACCGTCATCAATGGCGGGATCATCCATGCCTATGGGTCGAACTACAAGGCAGGCGAGAGCGACTGGATGGTGGTCGAGAGTGACGAAAGCGACGGCACTTTTGCCAAGCTCCACCCGACCTGCGCCGTGGTCACCAATATCGACGCCGAACACATGGACCATTACGGGTCCATGGAGAAACTCCGCGAGGCGTTTGATACCTTTGTCGAGAATTTGCCTTTCTATGGCTTTGCCGTCCTGTGCACGGACCATCCTGAAGTGCAGGGATTGGCTGCGCGCGTTACGGACCGGCGCCGCATCACCTATGGCTTCAACCGCCAGGCCGATGTCCGCGCCATCAATCTGAAAACCGATCTGTCGGGCGCGCATTTCGATGTCGCGCTGCGCCGTCCCGGCTCTGCCCAGCCGCGGATGATCGAAGGGCTGACTCTGCCGATGGCGGGCGAGCACAATGTCCAGAATGCGCTGGCCGCCGTTGCCGTCGCGCTGGAGCTAGGCGCCACAGACGATCAGATCCGGACCTCGATGGGGCAATTTGGCGGGGTGAAGCGCCGCTTCACACAGGTCGGGGAATGGGTGCCGGTCGAAGGCAAGCCGCCCGTCCGCATTATTGATGATTATGGTCATCACCCGGTAGAGATTTCGGCCGTATTAAAGGCTGCCCGCGCCATGCAGGGGCAAGGCCAGCTGATCGCGGTTTGCCAACCGCATCGCTATACACGTCTGCGCGACCTGTTCGAGGATTTCTCCCGCTGTTTCGACCAGGCTGACCATGTGTTGGTCGCGCCGGTCTATGAAGCGGGCGAGAGCCCGATTGACGGGTTCAACCATGAGACCCTCGTCGCCAGCATAGTCCGCAATGGCCATCGCGGTGCTGCAACGATCCCGTCCATGGAGGCGTTGCCAGAGACATTGAAAGCCCTGGCTGAGCCCGGCGCGATGGTGGTTTGTCTCGGCGCGGGGGACATCACCAAGTACGCGGCCGAATTGGCGGAAAAGCTGTCGGCCTGACGTTGCGACAGCGGCAAAACCGCTTTCACTTTCTTTCCGAATGTGCACGCTAGTCGACAGATGCCGGCAAGCGGCACTTGGGAGGATACCGCATGACCGAGACATCCATTTCGCCCGGCCAGGACGAAGAAGCTGCAATTGTAGCTGCGCAAGGCGCGCACACGGCCGGGGAGGGCGGAGCGCTCGGCAAGACGGGCTTTGCGTGGGCCTGGTTCGAATGGGCGCGCAATCCCTATTATATCCTCATCATCATCTATGTGTTCGCGCCCTATTTCGCCCGCGACATCATTGGCGCGGACATAATGGCCAGCGGAGAGCTGGAAGGGATGGACCCGGAAACCGCGCGCCAGGTTGCTGGCGCAAAAGGACAGGCCGTGGTGGCGTCCCTGTCAAAATGGGCGGGCGCGATTGCGGCGCTGACGGCGCCCTTCCTCGGAGCGGCATTCGACCGGGGCCTGAGGCGCAAGCCGCTCCTGATCCTGTTCCTCGGTGTCCTGTCTGTGCTCAGCTTCCTGCTCTGGTGGGCCGTGCCTGGCGAATCCGGATTTTCCACCGGCACAATCATCGCCATCCTCATCGCAGCCTATGTCACCTACACATTCAGTGAGGTGACGCATAACTCCATGCTTCCCGACGCCGCCCGGCCAAGCGCCCTCCCGGCCGTGTCGGGCTTTGGTTTGGCACTCGGCAATGCGGCGGCGACGCTGTTGTTCGTTGCAATCGTCTTCATGTTTGCCCTGCCGGATATGCTGAACTGGCCATTCGCGGAGCCCCTGTTCGGTATTGATACCGCACGGTACCAGCATTTCCGCATTGCCGGACCGATCTGCGCGGTATGGCTGGCCGTGATGATCGTTCCGTTTTTCCTTTACGCCAAAGATACGGGTGTGAAGGGGACCCCGTTTTTCCCATCGGTCAAAGAAGGGGCTGCGGGGGTTGTCCGCACAGTGCGCAAGGCAGCTGAATATCGGGAAGCGTTCAAATTCCTGATTGCGCGTACCATTTATGCCGATGGCATGTTCGCCCTGCTGGCGCTGGCGGCCGTCTATGTCAGCCTGTTCCTCGGCTGGGGCATTGTCGAGCTGACCGTCTACGCAATCTGGGCCTCGATCTGGGCGGCGATTGGCGGTGTGGCGGGCGGCTGGTTCGACTCAAAGCTCGGCCCGAAGAATGCGCTCCTGATGGAGCTGATGGCAATCGTCATCATCTTGTTCTTTGGCTTGTCCGTGACGCGGGATTCCATCCTGTTCGGCCTGATCGAGAACCGCGAACTGTGGCAGGCACCCGTTTTCTCCAGCCTGTCTGACGTCACCTACCTGCTGAACGGGGCGCTGATCGGCGTGTTCGCCACGGCGAACATTTCGTCGAGCCGGTCGATGCTGGTCCACATTGCACCAACGCATATGCGGGGGGAGTTCTTCGGGCTTTATGCGATTGCGGGCACCGTCACTGTCTGGATCGGGCCCTTGCTGATCGAATTGTTCACGACATGGTCGAACAGCCAGCGAGTCGGCATGTCTGCCATCGCGCTTCTGTTCTTTTGCGGCTTTGCCGTACTGACAACCGTGAAAGTGTCCAAGACCCCTGCTGAATAGAGGGCAGGGGAACCTAGCTGGTCGGGCCGAAAGAATCGCCTGTTCCGAGGGTCACGCGGGCAATTGCGTCGACACGGCGAGGACGGAGATAGAATTCATCGTCGATCGTCATCGTTGTGTTGAGGAAGCCACCAATCTTGCTGTCATACTCATAGACGACTTCGGACAAGATGATCGATCCTGGCGACGAGATGATCCCGCTTGGGACCGTGACCGTCGCGCCTTTGGAATAGGCGGTCATCTTGTAGGCGTCTGACCATGCGACAACGGCCTTGCCGTCTCCACTGTCGACGATGCTGGTGATCCGCATGGTGGCGCTCTGTGCCTCATATGGCTGCATCATGACTTCTGCGGCGGCAAACATTTCTTCCATGTCTTCGTCGGTGACCGTTGCGAGACGTGCGGTCAGGTCGCCAAGGCTCGCCGTGGTTGATGTGACGCGGCGATCCACCCGCATCAGCAGGCTCAGCTCGACCGCGCCCAGATAGATGAAAATCAGGATCGGTGCGATCAACGCAAATTCGACCGCAGAGACACCTTCCTCATTATAGCGAATGCCGCGCACACCGCGCCATTTGAGACGGGGATTAAGTCGAGAGAGCAGGGATTTCTTGGTCATGGTCATCAATCTCCGAAAGGCTCGTTGCGGAACACCGCATTGGCCTGAAGCAGGTGGCGATTGTTTGGAAGGTTGGACAAAGGTGTCGATACCCACGGGGTCATGAGGGACCACTCATAATAGACACGCACAGCCACAATATCATTGGCCGAGCCGGGATCATATTTGAAGTCGGTATCATCAATTTCACCGTCACCGGCCAACGGCGTGGTCAGGTCGGCGAGGCTGAACTTGTCGAGCGAGCGCACGTCAATATAGAGGCGATCATCGCAATTGAGCAGATTGTAGAACTTTGAGCAGACTTCGTTCCGGAACTCGACTTTTGTGAAGCTGTTGTCCTGGGCCTGTCCGGTACGGATCTTTCTGGAGGCTTCCGCCAACGCATGTTCGAGTACTGTGGACATGATGAATATCAGGCAGATTTCCAGCAGGCCGAAGATCAGGAAGAAGAAAGGGACGGATACGAGCGCAAACTCGACGGCGGTCGCACCGCGCCGGTTTTCACACCATGCCTTGAACTTGCTGCGCAGTCGTGGCGCAAGAATGCCAAGTTGTAATGTCATTGTCGTCACCCACACAGACCCATTTGATCAGGTGAGGTGTCTATCAGATGTGGGTGATCAGCCAGTTTCGCGAATCTGTCGAATTTTATGTATTCGGGTCAGAGAAACGGTACGAACCGTCAATCAATTACTGTCGGACAGTGCCTTCACGCCCGTTTGCTGATCGATATACTGTTCGAAGTGCTCCGGAGCATCGCCAACGCTGAGGGTTGAGCGGCAGGTAGGTGCACAGTCATATGTATAGTTGGATCCTGACCGGTTGATCGTCACCACATTCGCTTCATTCGCGACAACAAGGATGTCTGTGGAATAGATCTGGCGGCCAGATTTGTCGAAAATCAGCAAATTGGTGGTGCCAAACGTCTTGCCTGTAATGAAGATGAGCTTCTCATCATGGACCGCAACGTCTGCGATTGTCTGATTGCCCAGGACGACGCTGGCAGCTGCACTGCGCAAGTGAACCGGTATGGTTTTGTTCACTTCTACCGACAGAGGGCCCGCGACCGCGATTTGGGACACAAGCGCAGCGGCAACCGGCAGTGTGCAGATTTTCGCGAACAGATTCATCTTGCTGTCTCCAGACTTAATTCAGCCCGCGCACATTCTTCCAATAAGGTTGCACGTTTCCTAATAGCGTACCCACGACGACCAAATTTCGCTGTTCTAGTCATTATATGGGACTGGACCGGCAATTTCCGAATCACCAAAAGCCCAATATTTGCGGGCACTAAGAAGGTAAACGAAACCCTGTTTTGCCTTCACGGATTTTCTGTTTTCTTTCACGCGATATTGAGAATGAACCGGTAGTGTCAGTCATGTTCCGGGTAGAGGATTATTGCCGGGGCAATAACAATTGCATGATGGGAGTTTCCAATGTTTGCACGTTTTCTGAAAGACGAGTCCGGCGCTACGGCTATTGAATACGGTCTGATCGCTGCGCTTATCGCTGTTGCTATCATCGGCGGTGCTACCGCCCTCGGTAATTCTGTGAACGAAAAGTTCCAGGGCGTTGCCGACGACATGAACGCAGCCTAAGACCAAGACTTATTTAGTCTTGCTATACAAATGGAGCCGCCGGGGAAAACCTGGCGGCTTCTTTTTTATGCTCATACGGCGGAGCTTAAAAACTTCCTTCAATCTTTTGGGTCAGCATGCTTCGCAACAGACTTGAAGGAAGCCCTCAATGATCCTGGCCATGATTGCCGGCCTGTTCCTGGCCTTGTGCGTTTTTGCAGCGCTTCATGATGTGAATCGCCTGACGATTCCGAACTGGTTGAACGTGACGCTCGCAGTGTTGTTCGTGCCGGCAGCGTTCGTTTCAGGCGTTCCGATGGAAATCATCGTGGGACACCTTATTACTGCCTTGTGTGCCTTCCTGATCGCGTTCGGCTTGTTCGCGTTCAATATCGTTGGGGGAGGGGACGCCAAGATGATCCCTGCCGTGATGCTTTGGGTCGGGCCGAGTGCCAGCATCACATTCCTGTTCGTGATGGCTGTAGCGGGTGGCGCATGCGCCATCCTCATCATTCTGGTTCGCAAGACCATGCCGGTTGAAGTGGTTCCGGGAGCTGTCCGCGCCCCTTTCGAGGAAAAGGCGGGCGTTCCCTATGGAGTCGCGATTGCTGCGGGTGTTTTTGCCGCCGGTCCCCAGTCGCCATTTCTTACCGATGTATTAAGCCGGATCAGTCTTTTCAGTTAACGATGCTTTAGTGGCCTTGTGAAAAGGTCGCCTTTGACCGGACCACTCTGAATCGTTCAGGGCCGTCCGCGGAGTCTTGTTTCCAGAGGAGTGGGGCCTCATGTCGCCAATTCGTCTAATCATCCTGATCGGCGCTGCGGTTGCCGCAATTGCGGCGGCTTTCCTTGTCCGCAATCTCGCGCAGGCACCTGCGCCGACGATCCAGACTGAGCAGCAGACCGTGGTCGAAACGCGCGAAGTGTCCGAGACGAAAGTGCTTGTTGCACGCCGTGACCTGGACATCGGTGATCTCGTGACCGTGGATGATCTGGAATGGGCGGACTGGCCGGAAAAGAGTATTGTTGCTGGCTATCGCACGGAGACCGATTCACCGGAGGCGATAGAGGAGCTGGCCGGCAGTGTCGTGCGGGTGCCTATCTTCGAGAATGAGCCGATCCTGCCTCGCAAGCTGGTGAAGAAGGGTGATACGGGCACGATGGCCGCGCTGATTGAGCCCGGCATGCGCGCCATGTCCGTCGAAATATCTACAGAATCGGCATCCGGCGGCTTTATTTTGCCGAATGATCGGGTGGATGTGATCCTGACATATCAAGCCACGATGCAGATGAATGGCGAAATGGTGCCGCAGACTGCCACCGAAACCATTATTCAGAACGTGCGTGTACTGGCGATCGATCAGGTCTACCTGACATATGATGAAGGCGGCGCCTCTCAAGTGGGCAATACGGCCACGCTGGAAGTGGATAGCAAGGAAGCCGAACTGATTGCGCTTTCGCAGCGCAAAGGCGCGCTTTCGCTATCGCTGCGTCCCTGGTCGGATGTTGGGGATAGCTATGACCGGGCAGCACGGATCGACATGCTTGAGAATGGCGGCAACAGCAATGGTGGCATTCTGATTTATCGGAACGGCAAAGCGTCAAATGCCGGGCCGGGGGGAAGCTGAAAATGAAATTGTCCAGGATTTTACCGGGTCTTGCAGCATTGGCATCAGCCATTGCGCTCGTTCCGGTGGCACAAGCCCAATCAGATAGTTTGGGGACACGGATCACGCATCCGGGTCAATCGGAATACAGCCAACAGGTCACACTCGGCCTGAACAAGTCGATGATTGTCGAACTCGACACTCCGGCCGCCGATGTCGTCATCACCAATCCGGACATTGCCGACGCGGTCGTGCAGACAGCGAAACGTATCATCTTCCGGGGCGTGAGCTTTGGACAGACCAATGCGTTCGTATTCGACAATGCCGGCAATCAGATCCTCAATCTCGAAATCGGGGTCGAGATGGACATGGCATCGCTGGAGCAGCTCGTGGCACGCCATGTGCCCGGCGCCCGTGTGCGCATTGAAGGCATGAATGGCAGCGTGGTTCTGACTGGTTCGGCAGACAGTTTGAGCGCATCCAATGCCGTTGAGCGTCTCGTCTCTGCCTATGTGCAGGCTGGCGAAAACACGCAAGTCATCAACATGATCAGCATCGCTGCGAAAGACCAGGTGCTTCTGGAAGTGCGCATCGTCGAGATGCAACGCAATGCCGTCAAGCAGTTGGGAATCAATTTGACCGGATCGCCGGGTTTCGGAGATCTGGCTGCATTGGTGGAGCGGCAGCTATTTGTGGATAATGGAAGCGGTGTGCCGGTGGATTCCGGGACCACCGCGCTTGCGCCGGGCCTGCCATATTCTTTCAATGGCGATATCGGCAGTTCACTGAGCTATCCGGTTCAGGGACAGAGCCTTGGCGGCTTCGGTGGCACAATTGGTTACCAAAACTATGTCGGTACGGATTTGCAATCCAGTATCGGGGCCGAAATCAATGCATTGGAGCGGATTGGCGTCGTGCGCACGCTGGCCGAACCGAATATTGTCGCCATGTCTGGCGAAGCTGCGAAATTCCTTGCCGGGGGTGAATTCCCGGTTCCTGTCGGCCAGGACAATAACGGACGCATTACCGTCGAGTTCAAACCCTATGGTGTTGGCCTTGGCTTCACGCCGGTCGTGCTGTCGGAAGGGCGCATTTCGCTGAAAGTGTCGACTGAAGTATCAGAGCTCTCGTCAGAAGGTGCCTTTCAGGGAACCAGCACAACGACGATTGATGATTCCGGCAATGTTGTGACAGTGGAGGGCGTGACACTACCAGCCTTGTCAGTGCGGCGCGCTGAATCGACGATTGAACTTCCGTCCGGCGGCTCCATGATGATGGCAGGTCTCATCCAGACACGGTCACGTCAGAGCCTTGACCAAGTTCCAGGCCTGAAGAAGTTGCCGATCCTTGGGGCTTTGTTCCAATCACGTGACTTCATTCAGGAAGAGACCGAACTGGTCGTGATCGTCACTCCGTATCTGGTGGATCCAACGTCCAAGGATCAGTTGCGGACACCGGCAGATGGCTTCGCAAATGCGTCGGACGCAAAGACCATCTTCTTCGGAAAGATCAATGAGCAATATGGCAAGAACGGCGCAAAGGTAGATGCTTCCGACTATCGTGCACCCGTTGGATTTATTGAGGAGTAGGGGACCCAGGATGACCAGGCTATTGACTTCACCTCTTGCTCTGGCCGCGGCGCTCGGCGCCCTGACCGTGACGGGCTGTTCCAGCGCGGCACCGACTGCCGTGCCGGCATCATATCTTCAGGGTACGCCGCTTGATCGCAATCCAATTACTGTTGCAAAGCGCACGGAATTTCTTGAGATCGACATTCACCCGGAGGCCAGCCAGCTGAGCCTGAGTGACAAGGCTCGCATCCAGAACTTTGTGGCCAGCTACCGATCGGTTGGCCACGGCCCGCTGATCATGTCGCTGCCGGAATCGTCATCCAATCCCCAGTTCGCGGTATCCGCCGTTGCTGAAGCCCGCGAAATCGCGTGGGAAAATGGCGTGGAGTACGAAGAGATCTCGGGCAGCAGCCATGGTGCAGAATCGACTGTGTCGGAACCGATGATCCTTGCTTATCAGGCCTATGATGCGATTGCGCCGGATTGCCCGTCGCTCGCCTCCCTGAACATGGCAGACATTTCATCCAACAATGAGTTGCCTACTCTTGGCTGCTCAATCCGGACCAATCTTGCGGCAATGATATCGGATCCGGGCGACTTGTTGGGCCAGCGCGCTTTGGATGAGGGCGATCCCGTGCGCCGAAGCACAATCCTTGGAAAGTTCCGCGAGGGCGAGTCAACCGGCGCCGAGCGGAGCGATGCCGAGTCAGGTTCTGTGTCGACTGCGGTCGGCAACTAGTGGGGACGAGAAGGACTTAGTAGATAATGTCAAACGAAAACGCATTGTTCGACGACGATTTCGAGGACGTCTTTTCCGAAGATTCGATGTCCGACCACACACCGTCTGATATCGACCTCAATGAGGTTGACGACAGCGTGGACCAGGCTGTTGCCGAAGGCGCGCCCATGGGCCTGACTGCAGACAATGATACGCATGGCCTTGGACATTCAGAGCCGAGCGGTGGCGACGTCATGTTGCCCGCCATATCCATCAAGCTGTTCTATGAGCGCGCGGAAACACGCGGCCTGCTGGAAGTCAGCGCGCAAGACCGACGTATGGGCCGGGCTACGGTCGAATGCATCCCCGGCGGCATTCCCGCGGCCATTGCGTATATGAGCGAGAATCCGACTCCCAATCTGCTGATGATTGAATCGTCGGAATCGGCTGGGCAGGTTGTTCGTGAAATCGATGCGCTTGCTGAGCATTGCGACGAGACTGTCAAAGTCATGGTGATCGGTGCCGTCAACGATATCATGCTGTATCGACAGCTCATTGCGCGCGGCGTGAGTGAGTATCTGGTGCCGCCGTTCCAGCCCTTGCAAATCATCCGTTCAATCGGTGAGTTGTTCGTCAACCCGGACTCGCCATTTGTCGGAAAGCAGATCTCTGTTGTGGGCGCAAAGGGCGGAGTAGGGGCCTCGACAATCGCGCACAATTTGTCTTGGGCGCTTGCTGAGAACGTCAAGGTCAATACCACGCTTGTGGACCTGGACCTTTCCTTCGGAACGACGGCTCTGGACTTCAATCAGGAGACGCCTCAGACAGTGGCTGATGCGCTGCTCGCACCGGAGCGCGCCGACGAATCCGTTATTGAACGTTTGCTGGCTAAGCCGACAGACCGACTGTCCTTGTTTACAGCGCCCGCCACGATCAATCAGATCATGGATATTCCGGACGAAGCCTACACCACCGTGATTGAGGGCGTACGGCGTAATGTGCCGTACCTCGTGCTTGACTTACCGCATATCTGGTCAAGCTGGATGCTCAGCACATTGATTGCCTCTGATGAAGTGATTGTGGTCTGCCAGCCAGATCTCGCATCGCTTCGGAACGGCAAGAACATGATTGACCAGCTCAAGGCAAAGCGGCCGAACGACCATCCACCGCGTCTCGTGCTGAATATGAGCGGAGTGCCAAAACGTCCGGAAATTCCGGTGAAGGATTTCGCGGCTGCCATCGGTGTAGAGCCGGATGTCATTCTGCCTTTCGATCCTGAGCTGTTCGGTACGGCCGCGAATAACGGCCAGATGATCTCTGAAACGGATCCGGCGTCTAAGTCGGCGCAGGCCATCGACCATCTGGCATCCACGCTGACAGGCCGGGCGGTGGAGCCTCAGGAGAAGTCGTTCCTTAAGAAATTGCTGGGAAAGTGACCCCTAGGGGGAATTTCATATGGCCTTTGGAAAACGACCTGCCTCAAGCGCGCAACTAACAGCACCAGCGCCAGCTCCAAAGCCGGCCCCGGCGGCTGAGGTGAAGCCGAAGCCGACGCCCAAAAAGCCACCTGTGCCCGACCCGGTGCCGGTGAAGGGCGCGCCGAAACCTCCGTCGGCGGGTGGTTCCAAACCCGTGCGCGTGCAGGCGCCGGAAGCCAAGCCGGAACCGGTTCGCAAGGTGAACCAGCAGTCAGACCAGTATTATGCGACGAAGATGACCATCTTCAATGCGTTGATCGACACGATCGACCTGTCGCAACTCGCGCAGCTGGATGCCGAAAGCGCGCGTGAAGAGATTCGCGACATCGTCGTCGAGATTATCAGTATCAAGAATGTTGTAATGTCGATTTCCGAGCAGGAACAACTGCTCGACGACATTTGTAACGACGTTCTGGGGTACGGCCCGCTGGAGCCATTGCTGGCGCGCGATGATATCGCCGATATCATGGTGAACGGTGCCGATACGACCTATATCGAGGTCAACGGAAAGATTGAACGCACCAATATCCGGTTTCGTGACAATGCCCAGCTGATGAATATTTGTCAGCGCATTGTGAGCCAGGTCGGCCGCCGCGTAGATGACTCTTCCCCGATCTGTGACGCCCGCCTTCTTGACGGCTCACGTGTGAACGTGATTGCCCCGCCGCTGGCGATTGATGGGCCAACGCTCACAATTCGTAAGTTCAAAAAGGACAAGTTGCGTCTGCAGGATCTTGTGAACTTCGGGTCCATTTCAGAGCCAGGCGCAGAACTTCTGCGTATCATCGGACATTCGCGCTGTAACATCCTGATCTCGGGCGGTACCGGTTCCGGGAAGACCACGCTGTTGAACTGTCTGACCGGCTTTATCGATCCGACCGAGCGCGTAATTACATGCGAAGACTCGGCGGAGCTTCAGTTGCAGCAGCCACATGTGGTGCGCCTGGAAACCCGCCCGCCCAATATCGAAGGCTCCGGCGAGATCACGATGCGCGAACTGGTCAAGAACTGTCTGCGTATGCGTCCTGAACGAATCATTGTGGGCGAGGTGCGTGGACCCGAAGCGTTCGATCTGCTGCAGGCCATGAACACCGGCCATGACGGCTCGATGGGTACGCTGCACGCCAACAGCCCGCGCGAAGCTCTCAGCCGTGTCGAATCCATGATTACGATGGGTGGTTTTTCGCTGCCAGCCAAAACCATCCGGGAAATGATCGTCGGCTCAATCGACGTGGTCGTTCAGGCATCTCGCCTGCGGGATGGCTCACGTCGTATCATGAACATTACCGAAGTCATGGGTCTGGAAGGTGAGACGATCGTGCTTCAGGATGTCCTGAAATACGAGATCGATGGCGAAGACGCAGACGGTAAGGTGCTCGGCACGCATAGAGGCACAGGCGTTGGCCGCCCGCGCTTCTGGGAGCGTGCGTCCTATTACAATATGGAGCGTGACCTCGCCACAGCGCTCGACGCATTGGGGTCCTGACGCATGGACGCAAACATGTTGATCTACGTCATCGGCGGGCTCGCTTTTCTGACAATTGCTGGTCTTGGCATCGCCTTGACTGGTGACAAATCCGACGCCGCGCGCAAGCGGGCCAAGGCGATTGGCACGGGTGGGTCCGGCGCGAGCAAGCGCGACAAGGCAATGGACGAAAATGCGAAGCGTCGTCAGAAAACCCAGGAAATGCTGGATACGATGCGCAAGCAGGACAAGGAGCGTCGCAAGTCCATTCGTCCACAGAATCTCAGCTCTCGCCTGACGCAGGCAGGGCTGGATGTGCCTGTCTCCGCCTTCTGGATTTTCTCACTTGTGCTCGGCATGGCGCTCGGCGGCACAGTCTATATTCTCGGCTTCGACGGGCTCGTGATCAGCGGCATTTCGTTCAAGAGCCGGCCAGCGTTGGTCGGAGGTGCCTTCTTCTTCGGCGCCGTCGGCTTGCCGCGGATTTTGCTCGGCATGGCCACCAATGGGCGCAACAAGAAGATGATCAACCAGTTTGCGGACGCGCTGGACATCATTGTGCGGGGTGTGAAATCCGGTCTGCCGCTGAACGAGTGCGTTCGAATCATTTCCAAGGAATCACCTGAACCCCTGCGCTCGGAATTCGCCATGTTGACCGACAACCTGTCCATGGGGGCAGGGCTGGAGCGGTCGCTGAACACTTTCTACAAGCGCGTGCCGCTTCAGGAAGTGAACTTTTTCATGATCGTCCTGATGATCCAATCAAAGGCCGGGGGCAACCTGTCTGAGGCCCTGGGCAACCTGTCGAGCGTTATTCGTGCTCGCAAGATGATGCGCGAGAAGGTCAAGGCCATGTCGTCCGAAGCCAAGGCGTCGGCCATGATCATTGGGGCGTTGCCCTTTGTCGTGGGCTCTCTCGTCTACATGACGACACCCGCCTACATCATGCAATTGTTCACGACGGATACGGGTCATCTGTTTCTAACCATCGGTGTGGTGATGATGTCCATGGGCATCCTGGTCATGCGCAAGATGATCAATTTCGATTTGTAAGGGACAGAGATGACGGACATTCTTGCATCACTGGCCAAGCCTGACGCGATCGCAGCCCTGCTGATCGCACTCGCTGTCTTTGGTACGGTCATATCCGTGTTGCTCCCCTACTTGCAGACCGACAAGCTTGAGACGCGCCTGAAGGCGGTTACCGATCAGCGGGAAAAGCTGCGCAAGCAGAGCCGCGCAGCTCTGGACAATCCCAAAGGTCTTCGTCGAAAGGACGATTCTGTTGTCGGAAACATTTCGTCGAAACTGAACCTAGCGAAGGCGCTGGAAGATCCCAACATCGTCAACAATCTTGCCAAAGCGGGCCTTCGCGGCCCTGGGCCATTGTCGGCATTCTACTTTGCACGGATGACCATGCCGTTTGTCGGCGCGTTGCTGATGTTCTTCTACATCTTTTTCGTGAACGATCATGGCTTTGCACCAGTCTTGAAATATGGCTCATTGCTGTTTGGCGCGGCGGCCGGTTTCTACGCGCCCAATATCTATATTTCCAATGTCGCCCAGAAGCGTCAGCAATCCATCATGCGGGCATTTCCGGATGCGCTCGATATGCTGTTGATCTGCGTGGAAGCGGGCATGTCCATCGAACTCGGCTTTTCCAAGGTCAGTCAGGAAGTCGGCTCGGCATCTTCCGAGCTTGCTGAGGAATTTGGCCTGACGGTTGCGGAGCTATCCTATTTGCCCGAACGTCGCCAAGCCTATGAAAACCTCGCCAAGCGAACCGGCAATGAAGGTATCAAGGCAGTCTGTATGGCGTTGGGCCAGGCCGAACGCTACGGTACACCGCTGGGCGATGCGCTCCGTGTGATGGCGAAGGAAAACCGGGACATGCGCATGGCGCAGGCGGAGAAGAAGGCAGCAGCCCTTCCCGCTCAGCTGACCGTGCCAATGATCCTGTTCTTCCTGCCCGTGCTTTTCCTCGTAGTGCTTGGCCCGGCCTATATCGGCTTCAAGGCATCGCAAGCCAGCGACGAGGCGTCAGTGCCATCGATCGAGCAGACGGATACGAACTGGGGCTGAGGTCCGGGTGACTTCAGTGAAGCGCGCTCGCTGGCTGGTCCGGCGGGCGCGTTTCGTTTCTGAAGGGATGGTTTCGTCAGCCAGGCGTTCTGCGCAACCGCAGGCCGGTTGCGGCCGGAGCAGGGGCGCTATCGTCGCTCTCCGCTTCAGACGATGGGCCTGCCAAGGCGAGGGTCTCTGATTTGACGGGTTTGGTGACGCTGGCCTTTGGTTGGGTCGTCTTTGCAGGAGCAGGAGGCTCCACGGCCTCGGGCGCCTCTTGCAGCGCATCCCACGACCGGACTGGTTGGACCATTTCCTGTAGCAGGGCGGTATTCTTCTTTACGATGCTCTCGGGCGCATAGCGGCTGCTGACCTCAGCCATTTCCTCGTACCGGCCTTGCAGGCCCAGTACCAGGGCGAGGTTTTCGGTCACGCGCAAATCAGCATCTGGCTGGTCGGCAGCCAGTCTCAACTTCGCTTCGGCGCCCTGCAAGTCTCCGGCGAGTGCCAGAGACAGGCCGTAGTTCGCGAGTGTCACAGTGCGGGTCGGTTCCAATGCCAATGCCTTGTCATAGGCGGCCTGCGCCATGCCGTGGCGTTCCATCTTGTCCAGCGTGATGCCGAAAGCTGACCATGTGTCGGGGCGTTGAGGTGCGACAATGGCGGCTTTTTCAAAGGCACGCGCCGCACCATTCAGGTTGCCCTCAGCGGAGAATACCTTGCCGAGTGCCATCAGCAGATCCGGATTTTCCGGATGCATGACCAGTGTCTGAGAAAGGACTTCGATCGCGCGCTCATTCGAGCCGATGCCGCGTAGCGCAGAGACGAACGTCATCGCCACGTCGAGATTCTTGGGATCCTTGGTGTGCTCATTGGCCCAGAAATTGGCCTTGGTCAGTGGATCTGAATTGTTTGCCGCTTCAATCTCTTCCGGGGTGGCGGGCTTCATCGCATCTTCAATTGCGCGGGCCATCTCTGCCTGGGCCTCTGCTTCGGGGTCTGGGGCAGATGCGCAGGCACCCAGCGCGAGGATCAGCGCAGTCAGTGACGTTTTGGCTCTGGACATGAGCAGGCTCCGGGTTTGTATCTGAGACACTGCCAGCGAGTCTGGACTGAATGGCGTCAAGGATCAGTTAACGCCTCAGCAGATTCCATTAACTCTTCCCCGTGAAAGGGCTGAATTCCATGCACAAGAGCTTCACCGCCGACCCGAAGGGCGCCGTTGACGTCTTCCTTTACACTTCCAAAGCCTTCAAATCATTGGAGAACGATCCGTTCCCGTCCGCGCGAGCCATCGCTGAAGGGCAGGCTTTTCCAGGCGCAACAGGACAAATCGTACTGGTGCCGGGGGAGGCAGGCGGTCTTGCCCGGGTGTTGTATGGATTGGGCAAGGGCAAGGATGCGCTGGCCGTGGCTGGCCTGTCGGCGAAACTGCCCAAAGGATCGTACCGCATTGTTGAAGCGGGCGGCATGGCCTTCAGATCGGTTGCGGCAGGTTGGGCAGACGGTGCGTACCGTTTCGACCGTTACCTCAAAGACAAGGCGACGCCGCCTCAGCTGGTGATTCCGGCAGACGAAGATGCCGACGCGCTGAGCCGCGAGGCGGATGCCTGCGCGCTCCTGCGCGATCTGGTCAACACGCCTGCCGCCGATATGGGCCCGCAGGACATTCAGGCCACGATTTCAAACCTTGCAGAACGTTTCGGCGCGAAACTCACCACAATTGTCGGGGATGCACTTCTGGAGGCGAACTATCCAATGGTGCATGCGGTTGGCCGGGCCGCGACGTTCGAGCCACGCTTCATGGAGCTGGAATGGGGCGACCCGTCCCATCCAAGCCTTGCCCTTGTGGGGAAGGGGGTGACATTCGATTCCGGCGGGCTGGATCTAAAGCCGGGTTCGGGCATGCGGATCATGAAGAAGGATATGGGTGGCTCGGCGCATGTGATTGCGCTGTCGCAACTGATCATGAGCGCGAATTTGCCGGTTCATTTGAAGCTCTACGTGCCTTCGGTCGAAAATGCCGTGGCCGGCAATTCTTTCCGACCGGGCGATGTGCTGTCCAGTCGCAAGGGCCTGACGGTCGAGATCGACAATACAGATGCCGAGGGGCGTTTGATTCTTGCGGACGCACTTGCGCGAGCCTGTGAGGAAGAGCCTGACCTGCTGATCGATTTCGCAACATTGACGGGCGCCGCGCGCGTGGCGCTGGGGCCGGATCTTGCACCCTTCTACACCGATGACGAGGACATGGCGGACGCAATGGAAGCGGGTGCCAAGGCATCCGGCGATCCGGTCTGGCGCATGCCGCTCTGGGACCCTTATCTCGCGGATCTGAAGAGCCCGATTGCCGACCTCGTCAATTCGGGCGGGCGATTTGCCGGGTCCATTACGGCGGGCCTGTTCCTGAAGGAGTTTGTCGACGCCAAGAGCTGGATGCACTTTGATGTCTGGGCCTGGCGGCTCGGCAAATATGGTCGTCCGGAAGGGGGCGCGCCTTGCGGCCTGCGGGCGGTTTGGCAGATGCTCCAGACGCGGTACAGTTAGTCTTCGCATTCTCGAGGAATGAAATCATGTTGCGAACATATTGTCTGGCCCTGACGGCTTTCCTGCTGCCGGTAAGTGCCTTTGCTCAGAGTTCGGACATGGTTCGTGTACCTGCGCAAGTGGATGAAGCTGCTATCCCGCTTCAAGGCGCATACGCGCCAGACGTGGACGGTGGGGAAATCTGGACAGATGTCGGGACCGAAAGATGGGTGCGGAATGTAACACAGCCGACACTCTTGCCGGTCCTGCCAGATAAAGAAGTCGCGACAGGCGCGGCGGTCATCGTGGTGCCGGGCGGTGGGTTCCAGTTCGTGTCCATCGACAATGAAGGCTATCCGATTGCGCAATGGTTGGCAGACCGGGGTATTGCGGCGTTTGTGTTGAAGTACCGGGTTATGGAAACGCCGGCGCCGGAAGATGAATTCTCCGTACATATGGACCGTATGTTTGCCCCAACTCCTGATACGGTGCCAATCGACATTCGCGAAGGACTATCCGTGGCGGTGGTCGATGCACAGGCCGCGTTGGAACTCGTCGAAGCTCGTAGCGAGGCGTGGGGGATCGACGCCTCGCGGATCGGTATGCTCGGCTTTTCAGCCGGGGCCATGACAACACTCGGTATCACGTTGAAAGACGGCGACGCGCCGCGTCCGGATTTTATCGGCTATATTTATGGGCCCATGACGCCGGTCGATATTTCAGGCGAAGTCCCGCCCATGTTCGCGGCGTTGGCGGCCGATGATTCCCTGTTTGGAGATCAGGGTTTTGGTCTTGTTGAATCCTGGAAAGATGGTGGGGGAGCCGTAGAGCTGCACTATTATGCAAGCGGCGGGCATGGGTTCGGATCGTACAAGCGCGGTGTGACGGCCGATGGCTGGTTTGATCAGTTCATCTGCTGGATGAAAGCGCAGGGCCTGCTGGACATTCCAGTCGAGGAGTAATCTGCACGCTCGCGCTCTTGTCAGTCGATGATTTCAGGGCTCAGCACGCGTACTTTCGACAGGCGAATGGCTTCGCGGACGCGGCCCCGCAGGACGAGCGTGTCGATATTTTCCGGGTCGGCAGCCATTGCGGCGTCGATATCTGCCATGGCGAGATTCAACTGGTCGAGGTTGAGGTGGGCCTCGGCACGCAGCTGGCGAGCGATTCCCATGTTCGGCGCGAGCGTGATGGCGCGGTCAAGGTCTTCCTTGGCTTCGGCCCAATCTTCCAGCATCAGATGGGCGCTCGCCCGGTCTACGAGCAGATCAGGGATGCCGGGTTTCAGTTTCAGCGCATTGGTGAAGGTCACGATGGCTGCTTCCGGCGCGCCAGCCTGAAGCCAGGCATTGCCGGACTGGGTGAGATATTCTGCGCGCTGCTCCACCGACCCGCCATCAACGGAATTGGCAAGCTGTTCCAAGCGCGCCGCACCTTCATCCGGACGACCAAGGGCGATCAGCGCCATGGCCGTACACTGGCGCGCGCCGGGCCGGTTGCCCTGATAGACCCAGGCAAGCCCATCCTCATAGGCTTCCTCGGCATCCACTTCGATCTTGGCGACGCAGGCTTCGAGCCGGTCGGCTTCGCGCGCCTCAATAGTGGCGCTTGAGGACTGCGTCATCGCCAGTGTTGCGATGGCCAGGGCAAGGATGGACATGGATCAAGCGCTCCGTAAACTGTAACACGGGTCTTAGACCCGACAGGAGCGACCAGCGCAAATGACAGATACGACATCTCTGCTTTTTGTTTTTGGGCTTGGTTATAGTGCCCTGCACTTGGCCAGACGCCTGAAAGCCAAGGGAATACAGGTCTCTGGCACTGTGCGGAGCGAAGACAAGGCGGCGACCCTGCGGGCCGAGGGCATTGCCGCGCAGGTCTGGTCCGGGCAGGGGCTGCCGGATATTCCAGACGGCGCCCATTGGCTGGTGACCTTGCCGCCGGATGAGGGCGGATGCCCGGCGGCGCGGGTAGCGACCTATTCTGAACCGGGCGCCGCGAGCATGACCTATCTGTCTACTACTGGGGTCTATGGTGATCTGGGCGGTGGTTGGGCGATGGAGTGGAGCCCGGTTAATCCGGGGTCCGACCGGGCCAAGGCGCGTGTGCTGGCAGAGCGGCAGTGGATGGACGCGACCGATGGCGCGGCGCGGATTGTGCGCCTGCCGGGCATTTACGGGCCCGGTCGCTCGCCCTTTCAGAAGCTGAGAGATGGGAGGGCACATCGGGCGGTCAAACCGGGGCAGGTCTTCTCCCGTGTGCATGTAGACGACATTGCCAGCGGATTGGAGGCGTTGGTCCAGCGACCGCACTTGCATGGAATTTTCCATTTGTGTGATGATCAGCCCGCGCCACCGCAGGACGTGACGGCGTTTGCGGCGACCCTCCTCGGCATTGCGCCGCCGCCGGAAGTCCCGTTCGACGAGGCAGACCTCAGCCCGATGGCCCGCAGCTTCTATGCCGAATGCAAGCGGGTCTCCAATGCGCGCGCGAAAGCGGCGCTCGGCTGGCGGCCGGTGTACGCGACATATCGTGAAGGGTTGCCTGCAGTATTGACTGCAGAGGCTGGAACGGATTGAAAAATTTTTTGGTCTTTCCCTCCACTTTCGCGGGATTGTGGTAAACTCCCTTTCAGGGTGTGGCCGTGACGAATGTTCGTCAGCTTCTGGCCACAAGAGGGACAAAAAATGAATTCACGACATTTGCTGCTCGCGGCAAGCCTGATAGCGTTATCGGGCTGCGCGTATACTGACAAGTTTGGAAGCGCGGAGGAGCCGGTAGCGGCTGAAACCGCATCTGCGGCTGACGCCGAGATGGGCTTGGCCGAGATCACAGAGAAAGCTGGCGCGCCATTGTTCGACGGCATGGGGGGTTTTCATCGCCCCATCACCACGTCGAATCCGTATGCGCAGAAGTATTTCGATCAGGGCATGGTGCTGGCATTTGGCTTCAACCACGCCGAAAGCATCCGCTCTTTCCGGGCGGCTCAGACGCTCGACCCGACCTGCGCCATGTGCTTCTGGGGCGAGGCGATGGCCACCGGCCCCAACATCAATGTGACCAGCAAGGGCAAGGCCGTGATGTCGGACGCAGACCGGCAGTCGGCTTTCGCGGCAATTGTCAGGGCTCAGGAATTGTCAGGTGGTGCGACGGAGCAGGAGAAGGCGCTGATCGTTGCCATGGCTGCGCGTTACAATGGTGATCCGTCCACGTCGCGTGAGCCGCTGGATGTCGCCTATGCACAAGCGATGGGCGACTATGTGGACTCAAATCCGGCGGATGATGATGCCGCGGCAATGTATGCAGAAGCCTGGATGAACACGATGCCGTGGGATTACTGGTCGGCCGATGGCGCGCCGAAGCCGGACACGGTGAAGGTGATCGAATCTCTGGAAGGCATTATTGAGCGGTCGCCGGAGCATCCTCTGGCGTTGCACCTCTATATTCATGCGGTCGAGGCATCCGAGGATCCGGGCCGTGCGGAGGACGCGGCCGACCAGCTCGCCGATCTGGTGCCGGGGTCTGGCCATCTCGTACATATGCCGGCGCACATCTACTGGCGTGTCGGGCGTTATGATGATGCCGCGAAGGCGAACATCACAGCGGCCTCCGTGGATGAAGCCTATATCGCCCAATGCAACGCGCAGGGATTTTATCCGGCGATGTACTATCCCCACAATATCCACTTCCTGTGGGCGGCGGCCAGCATGTCAGGTCAACGCGATATGGCCATCGACGCCGCGCAAAAGGTTGCAGACAATGTGAGGCTGGAGCAGATCGAGCAATTCCCGACCGTGGAATTCTTCAAGACCATTCCGATTCTGGCTCAGGTCCAGTTCGGCCAATGGGATGACATTCTTGCGTCCGATGCGCCGCCGGAGTCGCTTGATTATTCAAATGCCATCTGGCGTTACGCCCGGGGCGTAGCGGCGGCTCGTTCGGGCGACGTGACAAGCGCTTCAGGTGACCGGGCTGTGCTGGCCGGTCTGAAAGACAGTGTCCAGATCAGCTTCCTCGATACGGCGGACTATCCGGCCAGCGTGTTGCTCGGCATTGCCGATGCGCTCCTGCAAGGGGAAATTGCCATGGCAGAGGGCAACCCTGAACGGGCGATCCCGCATTTTGCGGCGGCCGTCACCGCGCAGGATTCGCTGCCCTATATGGAGCCGCCCTTCTGGTATTATCCGACCCGGCAGTCGCTCGGAGAGGCTTACATTGCCGCGGGCAAGTTCGCCGAGGCCGAAAGCGTGTATCGCAAAGACCTTGAAGAGTATCCGAGAAATGGGTGGTCCATGTCGGGTCTCGTCAAGGCGTTGGAAAGCCAGGGCAAGACCGAAGCAGCCGAAGAGGTCGAGAAGACATTCGCGATTGTCTGGCGCCATTCCGATATCGAACTGGACGGCTCCCGGCTCTAGCCTCATGCACGAAAAAGCCCCCTCCAGGAGGAGGGGGCAGTTGCAGGGGATATTTTCTTCTCTTGACTATGCCGTCACGGAATCGCGCTGGCGCTCGTGTTTGCCTTCGCAAATCTCCTCAACGATCTTGGCGTTGAAGTCGCCAAGGTCATCCGGGGAGCGGGAGGTCACGAGGCCGCCGTCGACGACGACGGACTGGTCCTTCACAATGCCGCCGGCATTCTTCAGGTCCTGCTGGATCGCCGGGAAGCCGGTGACTTCGCGGCCATTCACGAGATTGGCCGAGATAAGAACCTGTGGGCCGTGGCAGATTGAAAAGACCGGTTTCTTCTGGGCGAAGAAGTCCGACACAAAAGACTTCGCCTTGTCATTGGTGCGCAGCGCATCCGGGCTGAACAGGCCGCCGGGAATGAGCAGCGCGTCGAAATCCTCTGCCTGCGCCTCGTCGAGGGATAGGTCGACCTGATACTTGTCGCCATGTTCGCGGTGCTGATTGGCGTGGATGAAACCCTTCTCTGTCGAAACGATCATTGTTTCGCCGCCAGCTGCCTCGATAGCTTCCTTCGGGCTGGTGAGTTCGATTTCCTCGAATCCATCTGCAGCGAGAATTGCCATTTTCCGACCTTGGGCGCGTTGATTTGACATATAACATGTCTCCTTGATCTGGTGTGGTCACCGCGCTGCGACCTTTGGTGGGGGAGCGCGGGCGGACGGAACATCCCGTCCTGCACAAGATCAATGACTGGCCGGGGCCATCGTTCCGATTAACTCGCGGAAAGGTCAGGGACGCGTTGCAGTGGCGATTTCGGCGCAGGTCGTCTTCAGTCGCGCGATGTCCTGTTCGCGGGACAGGCGATGATCGCCATCCTTGATCAGGGTAAAGATGAGATCCTCGCTCGTGATCGTGTCGACGAGTCGTTCCGCATGCTTCCACGGCACGTCGGCGTCCTGCATGCCCTGCAGGATACGAACGGGAATGTCGAGCTTAATCGGCGCGTCAAGGATCTGCCAGGTTTGGCCATCCTCGATCAGGGCGCGGGTGATGGTGTAGGGCTCATCATAGTCCGAGGGCCGCTGTGTGAAGCCCTGTTCCATGATCTCTGACTGCGCTTCGGCGGAGAATTCCGGCCACATCAGCTTTTCGGTAAAGTCCGGTGCGGGAGCGATCAGGACAAGACCCGCCACGCGGTCCGGGCGGGCGAGGGCGGCGAGCAGAGCCATCCAGCCGCCCATGCTGGACCCGACCAGCACGATTGGCCCGGTGCTGTGTGTGTCGATGGCGGCAAGAGCATCCTCGCGCCAAGCCGAGATCGTGCCGTCCTCGAAGGCGCCATCGGACAGGCCATGCCCGGAATAGTCAAAGGCGAGAAAGCCATGCCCGGCCTCGGTGGCCCAGGCTTCGAGTTCAGTCACTTTGGTGCCGCTCATGTCGGATTTGAACCCAGACAGCCAGACATAGGTGAGAGGCGAATGGGTCGGGGCCGAGGCGCGATATGCGAGGCGGCGACCCTCGGGAGAGGTGAAATAGGTCGTTGTCATTCCTCTCCCGTTCCGTCATCTGTCTCGCCTGTCAAGCGAGTGGAGGGATTACGACTTGCCCGATTTTCCGGATTTGACTGGCAAGACCATTCTCCAGGTGGCCCCTGAATTGTCGGCTGGTGGGGTGGAGCGTACCGTGCTCGAAGTCACCGAAGCCATCATACAGGCTGGCGGAAGGGCTCTGCTGGCCAGCAGGGGCGGTCGCCAGGAAGCTGCCTTCGAGGCCCTGGGCGGTGAGTTGTTCCGGATGGACGCCAAATCCAAGAATCCGATCACGCTGAAACGGAATGAAGGCAAACTGAAACGCTTGATCGCGCGCGAAGGGGTAGACTTGGTCCATGCCCGGTCGCGCGCGCCTGCCTGGAGCGCCTATTGGGCCGCTAAAGCGATGGATGTGCCGTTTGTGACCACCTATCACGGGGCCTATTCGGGCAAGACTAAACTCAAAAAGCGCTACAATTCGGTCATGGCGCAGGGCGACATCGTGATCGCCAACTCCAACTGGATCGCCGAGCATGTGAAAACGGAGCATGGTGTGCCATTCGAACGCGTGGTGACCATTCCGCGGGGCGTCGACCTGGAGGCGTTTGATCCGACCAATGTGTCGGTCGCGCGGGTGAAAGCCATTCGCGAGGCGCTCGGACTTGCGGATGATCCGCGGAAGATATTGCTATTGCCGGGACGCTTGACCGAATGGAAAGGGCAACTCATTGCCATCGAGGCGCTGGCCATGCTGGCATCGGATGAGCGCGACAAGCTGGTGCTCGTGCTGGCGGGCGACGCGCAAGGGCGCAATGCTTATGTTACGCGGCTGGAGCACGCTGTGGTGGCGCACGGGCTGGACCGGGGTGTTATCATGTCTGAACACATTACCGATATGCCGGCGGCCTATCTGGCAAGCGATATCGTGCTGGCGCCATCTGTGCGACCCGAAGCGTTCGGGCGTGTGGCCGCCGAAGCCTCGGCCATGGCGCGTCCGGTGATCGTGGCTGACCATGGCGGCGGGCGGGAAACCGTGATCGAAGGCGAGACGGGCGCACGGGTGGAGCCGGGCAATGCGCAGGCGCTTGCAGGCGCTATTCGGGCCCTGTTGTCGGTCGGTCCACTGGCGCGCGATGGCATGGGCCGGGCGGGACAGGCACATGTTCGACAGCATTTCTCAAAGCAGGGGCTTCAGGCGGCGACACTGGGAGTCTATAAGACCTTGCTGGAGTAGGGGAAATCGAGGCTCGCATGGCAAAACCGGTCAAACCGGCAAGTCCCGTCAATCCGGGCGCAAAAGCCCTCAATGTGCTGGTCATCAAACTCAGCGCACTGGGCGATTTTGTGCTGGCATTGGGCGCGATGAAAGCGGTGCGCGAGATGCACCCGAAGGCGCGTATCACGCTGCTGACCACGCCGTTCTTCAAGGAATTTGCCGAACTTTGCCCTTATGTGGACGCGGTGGAGACCGACGGGCGGCCGGATAGCATGAAGGCAACGGCTGCGCTGATTACCCGTATCCGTAAAGCCAAGTACGACATCATCTATGATTTCCAGACCAGCGGACGCACGAAGAATTATTTCACCGCGTTGAGCAAGACCGGCAAGGCGCCGCTCTGGTCGGGCCATCATGAAAAGGCGGCATTTTTCCACGACAATGGCGAGCGCGCCACCATGCATTCGATTGACCGACTGGCAGAACAGCTCGAAGTGGCTGGCGTGGCACCGGGCGGCCGCTGGCTGGGCAATTCCGCGCCAAAGCCAGATCTTTCCTGGGTGCGGCCAAAACTGCGCGACGCACCGCGGTTGCAGCCAGCCTATTTCAGCCTTGAAGAGCCTTACATGTTGTTGATCCCGGGCGCTTCGGCCCACCGGGAGGCCAAGCGGTGGCCCGTTGAAAACTATGCGGAATTGGCAAAACGGGTGGCCGATGCAGGCATTACGCCGGTTATTATTGGCGGCAAGGATGAGGGCCCCCTGGCGCATGAGATCGTGCGTCAGGAGCCGCGCACGAAGAGTCTGACCACGCGCACCGATCTGTTCCAGATCGTGACCCTGGCGGAAAAGGCGCTGTTTGTGGTCGGGAATGATACCGGCCCGATGCATATGGCGGCGATTGCCGGCGCGCCGGGCGTTGCTCTGTTCGCGCTGACCGAGAGCAATCCTGACCATGCGGCCCCACGCGGCGACACGACCATCATTATCAATTCAGCGCCCACGCTGGCCGAGTTGAGCGTCGACGATGTCTGGCAATCGGTTCGGGCTTTGGGTGTGCTGCCATCTTGACGGGATCGCGGAAGTATAGAATGCCCGTCCGCCTTGAAGATGCCTGCATTTACAGGCATATTGAAGCTTACCGAAATAGCGACAAAGGAGATTCGCCATAGCTCGCAGACCAGACACCGGTGGACCACAGAAATCCGCTGGCCCACGTATCAATGACGACATTCGCGCCGCCAAGGTTCTCTTGATTGATGAGAATGGTGAAAAGCAGGGCGTGATGCCCATTATGGCTGCCATGGACGCGGCCCGCGAAGCAGGCATGGACCTGGTGGAGGTTTCACCGAACCAGGAAGTCCCCGTCGTCAAGATTCTAGACTATGGCAAGCTCCGCTTCGAAGAACGCAAGAAGAAGGCGGCTGCGAAGAAGAAGCAGAAGTCTTCAGAACTCAAAGAAATCAAGATGCGCCCGAATATCGACACCCATGATTATGGCGTGAAGACGAAAGCGATGACGCGCTTTTTCGAAGGTGGCGACAAGGTGAAAGTGACCCTGCGCTTCCGTGGTCGCGAAATGGCCCACCAGCATCTCGGCATGGAATTGCTGAAACGCGTCCGCGACGATTTCGATGAAATGGCAAAGGTTGAACTCGAGCCGAAGCTCGAAGGCCGTCAGATGACCATGGTGCTCGCACCGCGCTAAAGCCAGCGCTGCTGACTCCAGCACAATAAGCCGGACGGGCCCTGCGCCCTCCGGTTTTTTTGTGTGTGGCGTGCGGAGAGACAAGGCCGCAGGGAAGGGGCGTTCAGGAGCAGAGCAGGTTGCGACCCTGTCTCTTCCGCCTGCCGGGACTCGTCAGGTCCCCATCCCGGAGAATTTGCGCGCCGGGATGACCTTCACAGATTATTGCCTGTGGGTCCCTGTCGAGTTCACGGCGCCACTTCTGCAGCAGCAACCGTCAAACGGCGGGGGAAAGCTTGGTCAGTATCCCCGCCGACAAGCATTTACTGACCCGCTTCGATGAAGGCGCGTACATCGTCGGAGAGTTTCTTTCCGTCGCTTTCGGCCAGGTACATCATGTGACCGGAATCGTAATAATCGAACTGGACCCGGTCGAGCACGACACCGTTCTTGTGCAGGGACATTTCCGCGCCGAAGAAGGGCGTTGCCAAATCGTACCATCCCGAGGCGAGCAGCACGCGCAGATCAGGATTTTCGCGCATGCCTTTGCCGAGCCATGGCGTGACATTCACATAGGATGGCCAGCCGCGCTGGTTCACATCCCAGTTCCACTGCGAGCCGGGTTCTCCCGTCAACACCTTGTACGGGCGGGTGAAGTCCACATTCAGCTCGCGGGTCAGATAGTCATTGATCGCAGCGACATAGGCGACATCCATGCCATAGCCGGACGGGTCGTTTTCGGGCGTGTCGGCCGTACCTTCACTGTCGACGCCCCGGTACCGGCTATCAAAACGGCCAACCGTGAAGCCTTCTCGGCGCAGCAGCTCCTTGCGGAAGCGAGCCGGATCGACGCGGAGATTGGCAAGGCGGATCCATTCCGGCGACAGGCCGATGAACTCACTCATTTCCTGCGCGATGCGAATCTCGTCGACTTCGCTGAGAGTCGAGCCGCGGATCAGGGCAGGGGCCAGAGTGTCGGTGGCATAGGTGCGGGCGTCTTCGATGAAGGCATCGAAATCATTGTTCCACTTTGCCTTGTTGGCCTTGCCATGATGCCAGGCGGTGGCGGCCTCGGTCGGGAAGAAGGCGAGATGGGCCGTGTCATTGCCAGGCGCAAAGCGCGCAGTCTGGAAATCCAGGATGGCCGAAATCAGGATCACGCCATTGAGACCGATGCCGTTCCAGCCGCCTTGCAGCTTTTCGGTCAGTGCGGCGGCCCGCGTCGTGCCATAGCTTTCGCCAGCCAGGTATTTCGGGCTGTTCCAGCGGCCATTCTCGGTCAGCCAGATGCGGATGAATTCGGCGATGCTCTCGGCGTCTTCATTGACGCCATAGAATTCCTTGCCCTCGGTTTCGCCGAGTGGGCGCGAATAGCCGGTGCCGACAGGATCAATGAAGACGAGGTCGGTGACATCAAGCAGGGAGTTCTGGTTGTCGCGAATTGTATAGGGCGGCGCACCGACATCGGACGCATCGGACGGGGTAATCACCTGTTTCGGACCGAACGCGCCCATGTGTAGCCAGAGCGAAGCTGATCCGGGCCCGCCATTGAAGACGAAAGTGATCGGGCGCTGGGCGGCGCTGGTCGTGCTGGTGTCGATATAGGAGACCGAGAAGACTGAGGCGGTTGGCTCGTCCTTGTCGTCGCGCAGATAGGTCTCGCTCGCGACGGTCTCGTACTTCACCGTCTTGCTGCCGAGCCGGAGCGAATGGTCAGAGGTGAAGACCCGCGCCTCCGGCACCTCAGGCGCGTCTTTCGGCCCGTTCCCGGCGTCTTCAGCTATACTTGGCATGACAAAGATCGCCATGCAGGCGGCGAGAAGTAGCGTGCGCATGAAAGCAGCCCCTGAAACTTTATAACAATTTGCGACTTTATTCAGGCGGGGGCGCAAGGGCAATAGCCGCACGGTCCTGGACCCGTTTGAGTTTTCCGCATTTCGGAGTTACGCTTTCAGGCAGGGGAAAGCCTATGGATATCGTCTTGCTTTTAGGTCTGCTTGCTTTGCCTTTCCTTGTCTGGCGGGCTTGGGTAGGCCTCAAAATGCCAAAGCGGCGAGCCGAACGCGAAGCACGCCGCCGCGCGGTGCGAAATCGCCTGCAGTAACAGCATATTGGCCTCTTGATTCTCTGCCCCTGATCCGTCATAAGCCGCCTCTTCCGAGCGGTTTGGGCGAACGGCATGCCCTCCAGCTCATGAACCCTGGGCCGCCTATACGGTGTGAGCTCGACGACAGGAGAGATGAAATGCCGAAGATGAAGACCAAAAAGGCCGCTGCAAAGCGGTTCAAGATCACGGCAACCGGAAAGCTCAAGCACGGCGTCGCTGGTAAGCGTCACCGCCTGATGAGCCACAATTCGAAGTACATTCGTCAGAACCGCGGCACGAAAGTCGCTTCTCACGCTGATGTTGCTCGCGTTGTGAAGAAATTCCTGCCTTACGGCCTCTAGGCCCGTATCCTTCAAGATCTTGATTTAGGAGGCCTAAGATGCCCCGTTCACGTAACAAAGTTCCCGCCCACGCCCGCCACAAGAAGATTCTGAAGCAGGCAAAGGGTTTCCGTAACCGCCGCAAGAATACGTTCCGCATCGCGCACCAGTCCGTCTGGGAAGCCGGTCAGTACGCTTATGTCGGTCGTAAGGTCAAAAAGCGGAAGTTCCGCTCGCTCTGGATCCAGCGCATCAATGCCGCTGTGCGAATCCACGACGACGAAATGAACTATTCCCAGTTCATCAACGGCCTGACCAAAGCCGGTATCGAAGTTGACCGCAAGGTCATGTCCGACATCGCCATCCGCGAGCCGGAAGCATTTGGCGCCTTGGTCAAACAGGCCAAGGCTGCCCTCGCTTAACCTGCCCGCAAGGCACAAGTGACAAAGCCCGGCCCTCAAAGCCGGGCTTTTTCTTTAAGGGCGTTTGCATGCGGGCGCGAAGCGCCTAAAAAGCCCGCTGGAACAGCAAAGGGAAGCGACCCCCGTGTCCGATATCAATACGATTGAAAAAGAGGCCCTTGCGGCGATTGAAGCGGCAGGCGACCTGGCTACGCTGGATGATGTGCGCGTGGCCGAACTGGGCAAGAAGGGCAGGGTGTCCGGCCTGATGAGTTCGCTGGGCAAAATGAGCCCGGAGGAGCGCAAGGAAAATGGCCCGAAGCTGAATGCGCTGAAGAATCGCGTCGATGCCGCCGTCCGCGCCCGCAAGGAGGCGCTGGAAGCGGCCGCGCTGGAGGCTCAGTTGGCCAGCGAAACGGTTGACCTGTCCCTACCAGCGGCGCCGGGCCCGAAGGCCGGCGCGTTGCATCCGGTCATGCAGGTGTTCGAAGAAGTCGCCGCCGTCTTCGGCGACATGGGCTTCACGGTGGCCGAAGGCCCGGACATTGAAGACGACTGGCACAATTTCACCGCGCTGAACTTCCCCGAAGGCCATCCGGCGCGCGAGACGCACGACACCTTCTTCATGCATGCGCTGGAAGGCGATGCGCCGAAAGTGCTGCGCACGCACACATCTCCCGTGCAAATCCGCACCATGATGAGCCAGAAGCCACCGATCCGCATTCTCGTGCCGGGCCGGGTCTACCGGAATGATTGGGACGCGACGCACACGCCGATGTTCCATCAGGTCGAAGGCCTCGTCATCGAGAAGAACATTCATATGGGCCACCTCAAAGGCTGCCTGATCGATTTCGTGAAGGCGTTCTTCGAAGTGGATGATGTCGAGGCGCGTTTCCGTCCGCACTTCTTCCCGTTCACTGAGCCGTCGGCAGAAATGGACGTCAAATATACCCGCAAGGGCGAGACGATCGAGATTGGCGCAGGCGACAGCTGGATGGAGATTCTCGGCAGTGGCATGGTGCATCCGAATGTGCTGCGCAATTGCGGGATTGATCCGAACGAATATCAGGGCTTCGCCTTCGGTATGGGCGTCGACCGCCTCGCCATGCTGAAATATGGCATGCCGGACCTTCGCCCATACTTCGAAGCCGACCCGCAATGGACTCGCCATTACGGCTTCGCGCCCTGGTCGACACCGTCCGTCAGTGGCGGCTTGAGCTAGGGAGCAGGGGGCATGGGTACCGGCAATAAAGTGGAAATGCTGATTGCGATCTGCGCGGTGCTGACCAGTGCAATTGCCGTCTTCATCGCCTGGGACCAGGGCCGGGTCATGCGCGCGCAGCAGCATGGTGCTGTCTATCCCGTGATCCAGATCGACGGGTTTGTTTCAACGAGTGTCGACACAGCCTCTATGGGTATTCGTGTTTCCAATAGCGGCGTCGGTCCAGCCCTGATCGAGCAGGTCCGCATGCTCAGGAATGGTGAGCCGGTCGCGAGCCTCAACCTTTATGTTGACCGTTTCCCGTCCGGTTATGACCTTTCCTGGACGAGCCTCATCGGCCGGGCCATAGCACCAGGTTCCAACGTGGAGCCGCTTAGGGTCGACTGGTCTCGTGACGATATTTCGGGCGATCAACTTGACGCCGTTGCCGCAGAGTGGAGCCAGCTGGACGCCGAGATCTGCTACTGCTCGGTTTTCGATAGATGCTGGATAACCCGGGGCCTGGGTATGGGGCGCACGATGGGCCGCGCGGAACGCGTTAAACGCTGCGAACGCAGTGAGGTAGACCTTTTTGAAGCAGTGGCAAACGCGCCGCGCGCTTCAGGCACCGAAACGATTTCGGAAGTGGAATAGACAATGAAATTCACCCTGTCCTGGCTGAACGACCACCTCGCCACCAAGGCGACGCTGGACGATATTCTGGCCCTCATGCTGCAGGCCGGCCTCGAGGTGGAGGAGGTTGTGGACCCGCGCGAGAAGCTGGCGGCGTTTACGGTCTGCAAGGTCAAGGCGGCTGAGCCTCATCCGGATGCGGACAAGCTGCGCGTCTGTACGGTCGATACGGTAGATGGCGAGAAGCAGATCGTCTGTGGCGCGCCAAATGCCCGCGCGGGCATGACCGCAATCTATGCGCCGCTGGGCACGTTCATTCCGGGGCTCGACTTCGCGCTCGACAAGAAGCCGCGCAAGATCCGCGGTATCGAAAGCCATGGCATGATGTGCTCCACCAAGGAGATTGAAGCGGGTGAGGACCATGACGGCATCGCTGATCTGGATGATTCCATTCCGCTTGGGACGCCAGCCGCTGATGCGCTGGGTCTGAATGACCCGGTGATCGACTTCGAAGTAACGCCAAATCGGCCGGACTGGCTGGGCGTGCAGGGCATCGCCCGTGACTTGGCCGCGGCCGGGGCAGGGCGCTTCCTGCACGCGGACGTCAAGAAGGTCGTTGGCACCAAGGAATGCCCCGTCGAGATCCGGCTGGACGCGCCCGAGGCTTGTCCGGTGTTCGCCGGGGCCGTAATTGTCGGCGTGACGAATGGTCCGTCGCCTGAGTGGATGCAGCAGCGCCTGAAGGCCGTCGGCATCCAGCCGAAATCCCTGCTGGTGGATGTGACGAATTACATCTCGCTTGACCGGGCTCGTCCGTTGCATGCCTATGACGCGTCCAAACTGTCCGGCCCGGTCGTGGCACGTCTTGGCCGCAAGGGCGAGGTGCTGGAGGCGCTGGACGGCAAGACCTACAAGGTCGGCGAAGAGATGTGCGTCATCACCGATGACAGCGGCGTCATCGGCCTGGGGGGGGTGATGGGCGGACAATCCACGGCAGTCTCTGACGAGACCGTGGACGTGTTCCTTGAAAGCGCCTGGTTCGACCCGCTACGCACGGCCCGCACAGGCCGCGCAACTGGCATCCATTCCGATGCGCGCTATCGCTTCGAGCGCGGTGTCGATCCGCACAGCTGCCTGGACGGGTTGAACCTCGCCATCGCCTTGATCGTGGAATATGGCGGCGGGGTCGTCTCCAAGCCGAAGGTTGCGGGCGAAGCGCCGGTCAATCCGAACAAGGTGACATTCTATCCGGCCGATGTGGAACGCCTGACGGGGCTTACCGTCAAGCCCGCTGACATGCGCCGCATGCTGAAAGACCTTGAGTTCAATATCGAGGATGCGGGTGATGCCTGGTATCTTCGCCCGCCGACCTTCCGCTTTGACATGGAACAGTCGGCCGACATCGTGGAAGAAGTTGCGCGCCTGGTTGGGTTTGACCAGCTTCCAACCGCGTCCCTGCCAGCGCCCCAGGGCGGCGTGAAAGCGATTACCACCCCGATGCAGGCCCGCGTGCGCGCGGCCCGCCGGGTGATGGCGTCACGCGGTTTCCTGGAAACTGTCAGCTGGAGCTTCATGGCGAAAGCTGACGCGGCGCTGTTCGGCAAGATCAATGACGCGCTGACGGTTGCCAATCCGGTGGCAAGCGAACTGGACTATATGCGCCCATCCGTGCTCGGAAATCTGGCCAAGGCCGCCCAGCGCGCCGCCAATCATGGCGAGCGCGGCGTTCGCCTGTTCGAGGCTGGGCCAATCTATCTGGGCGATGGCCCGAAAGACCAGCGCAGCGTCGTGGCGGCGCTTGTGCGTCCGTTCAATGAGCGGCACTGGCAGGGTGCACCTGAACCATATGATTCCTTCGACGCGAAAGCTGACCTGTTTGCTGTGCTTGATGCGCTCGGCCAGCCGGGCGAGCGCTTTCAGGTCGCCGCGCCCGCTCAACCGCACTGGCATCCGGGGCAGGCGGCCAGCCTGAAGCTCGGCCCGAAAGTGACGGTGGCGCATTTCGGCCAGCTGCATCCGGGCGTTCTGAAACAGATGGGTGTCGATGGGCCGATGTTTGGCTTCGAACTAAACCTCAATGCGCTGCCGCAGATGAAGGCAAAGAACACCAAGACCAAGCCAGTCTTCGAACGTGCCGAGTTGACGCCGATCCGCCGTGACCTCGCCTTTGTGGTCGATCAGTCTGTCCCGTCTGCAGATCTGGTGCGCCATGCCCAAGGCGCCGACAAGAAGCTGATCTCGAAAGTGGACGTGTTCGATGTTTATGAGGGCACCGGTGTGCCCGAAGGGCAGAAATCGGTCGCCTTTGAAATGACGGTCCAGCCGCTGGAAAAGATGAAAGATGAAGACATCCAGGCCCTGATGGACAAGGTGGTAGCCTCTGTCGCCAAGGGCACAGGCGGCGTGCTAAGAGGCTAGGCAACAAGAACCGTTCTTAGGGGGACTCGCATGGGGCTGTATCGCTGGTTGCATAATGAGCTGGTGCCCGAAGCCCGCAAGTCCGGCATTTCGGTTACCAACTGGATCATTATCAGCCTCGTTCTGGCGAGTTTCCTGTTCCTGGCGCTCGAGACCGAGCCGACCCTGTTGGCCATTCCCGAATGGAAGATGGTATTTGACTGGTTCAATGTTGCGGTCGTCATCATCTTTGCCGTCGAATATGTCCTGCGCGTCGCCATTGCGGGTCTCAGGCCGGAATATGCGGGCTTTGTTGGTCGTCTTCGCTACATTACGCGCTTTTATTCCATCGCAGACCTGCTGGCCTTTCTGCCGGAACTGATCGTGATGGTGGTTGGCGGGGGCATTCCGCTGATCGCGCTGCGCGTCTTCCGCCTGTTCCGACTGATCAAGATTGCGCGCTTCGTACCGGCTTTTGATGTGCTGGGCGCAGCGATGAAGCGGGCGGGAACGCAGCTTCTCACCACGCTCGCCATGGCGCTGGCGCTCGTCTATGTGGCGGCGGTGCTGCTCTATTTCATCGAAGGTGTGGGGCAGGGGCGTGAGGAGTTTGGCTCCATCCCGCGCGCCATCTGGTGGTCCATCGCGACGCTGACCACGGTTGGTTATGGCGACATCTATCCGGTCACCACGCTGGGGCGGATTGCGGCGTCTGTAATTGCTATTGCGGGGATCGGCGTGGTCGCACTGCCGGCAGGCGTGTTCGCCAGTGCCTTTTCGGACGAGCTGCGCGAGCGTCAGTTGCAGAAGCTTCAGGACCGCGTCGAGGCGGCCGAAGCGCAAGCCGGCGCTGCCCCCGAAGAGAGCAGCGCCTGAGCCGTTTAGTCTTGGGCCTTTGAGCCGTTCGCTTCGGACTGGAGCATTGTATACCGCTCGATTCCGATGCGTTCGATCAGGTCGAACTGCGTTTCAAGATAATCCACATGCTCTTCCTCATTGTTGAGGATCTTTCCGAACAGGTCGCGGCTGCCATAGTCGCGGACGCTCTCAGCATATTCCATCGCGTCCTTGAGCAACGGAATCGCGTCGTTTTCCAGTTTCAGGTCGCATTCGAGGATTTCGAAGACTGATTCCCCGATACGCAGCTTTCCGAGGTCCTGGAGATTCGGCAGGCCGCCGAGGAACAGGATGCGCTCGATCAGCCAATCGGCATGCTCCATCTCTTCGATGGATTCCTTGTATTCATAATCGCCCAGCTTGCTGACGCCCCAATCGTGCAGCATGCGCGAATGCAGGAAATACTGGTTGATCGCCGTCAGCTCGTTCTTGAGACACTTGTTCAGAAATTCGATGACCTTCGGGTCGCCTTTCATGGGGAGCTCCTGCTTTGTGGATTTCGTATGGGCCAGCACCTAGGGTGATTGTGTCATGGGATCAACAAAAAATCCAATAAAAACAATTGCATATGAAAGTGCGACACAATTGCAGCGGCGCCTGAGAACGGTTTGAATCGGGTGTGTATCGCGGCTGACCGCGCAAAGGCCTGCAATTTCAGGGGGTGGGCGCCTATTCGGCGGCTACGAGCGCTGGCGCGGCCGGGCGCTGGTCCATTTCTTCGGAGATGATTTCGCCGATAGAGCAGCTGCATTTTCCGCACTGGAACTTGCACCCGTGATGCGCCTGCACGGCTTTGGGGCTGCGGGCCCCGGCGTCGACGGCAGTCCGGACGCTCTTGCAGTTGATGCGGTTGCAGACACAGATGATCATGAGAACCATTTGCACGACTATGCGAATGATTGTCAATCCGGTTTTTGCGCTTTGTTGCAGATGCGGAATGGCCCGGACGGGGGCGCCGCCGGGCCATTCGAATATGAGCGTCATGCCTCGGCGGTCTCGTCCCACTGGAACACGTCTTCGAGGCTGACGCCGAAGACCCGCGCGATGCGGAAGGCGCTCTCGAGGGAGGGGGAGTAGCGGCCCTGTTCGATGGCGATCACGGTTTGCCGCGTCACGCCAATCTCTTTGGCCAGGGCCGCCTGGCTCATCCCGTCATGGGCCTCTCTCAGGGCCTTTACACGGTTCAGGATAGGGGGGCGTTTGGCCATGCTTACATGCCCCGGCGATAGAACAGGATGGTGAGGGCATATTCGGCCACCTGCGAGGCGATCAGGCTGGCCACCGCGATGTGGAACAACAGATTGCCGTCGCGCTGGAAGTAATAGCTCCACAGGCCAGCAAAGATGCCGAAGCCCAGCACATAGCCGGCAATATTGCCCGCGCGGCGCAGCACCTGCTTGTCGCGCTCATCTTCATCGCCGCTGGCCTCGTCCGGGTTGATGACGCCGATGATAATGTGGCTGATCACGGCCCCGACGATCAGCATGATCGTGGCCCCGGCGATCAGGCCGATGACGGGCGGCGCGGTTTCCCCCAGCGCATCCGACAGGGCCCAGACCCTGGACAGGTACCAGTATCCGGTGAGTGAGAGCAGCAGGCCCATGATCCAGGCCGATTTTTCGTGAAAGGACATTTGATGTCTCCATGTCAAAAATTTCTTACACGACCCATATAGTCAAAGATTTTTGACATGTCAAATATTCTTTACAAGAAAGTTCGCACCGCTTGACCGGAACCCCTGCGGCCTCTAGGTCCGGCGGACCTTTCATTTCTCAATAAAGACAGACATTTCCGATGACCGATCTCTCCACGCTCGCCCATTCCGCTAAGGCCTGGCCGTTCGAGCTTGCCCGCAAGCTGGAACAGCGCGTGGAGCAGCAGATCAAGGCCGGCCAGCGTGAGGCTGGCGACCCTGTGACCTTCGAGACCGGTTATGGCCCGTCCGGCCTGCCGCATATCGGCACGTTTGGCGAAGTCGTGCGCACGACGATGGTGCGCCATGCGTTTGAGGCGCTGACCGGCGGCAAGTACACAACGCGCCTGATCTGTGTGTCGGATGACATGGACGGGATGCGCAAAGTGCCGCCGACCGTGCCGAACCCGGAAAAGCTGGAGCCATACCTGCAACAGCCGCTGACGGCTGTGCCGGACCCGTTCGGCACGCATGATTCCTATGGCGCGCACATGAATGCGCGGCTCTGTGCCTTCCTCGACCAGTTCGGATTCGAGTATGAATTCCTGTCGGCGACGGAATGTTACAAGTCCGGCCGGTTCGACGCCATGCTGCTGGAGGCTGCGCGGAAATATCAGGACATCATGGATGTCATGCTGCCAACGCTGGGCGAAGAACGTCAGGCGACCTACAGCCCGTTTCTGCCGATCCATCCGGACACGGGCGAAGTGCTCTATGTGCCGATGAAGGCCGTGGACGGAGAGAAGGGGACCGTGACGTTCGAGGATGCGTCCGGCAAGGAATTCACGCTGCCGGTGACCGGCGGTCATGTAAAGATGCAGTGGAAGCCCGATTTCGGTATGCGCTGGGCCGCGCTCGGCGTGGACTTCGAAATGTTCGGCAAGGACCATCAGGCGAATGCGCCGATCTATTCCAAGATCACCCGCATCCTGGGCGTGCGGCCGCCGGAGCAATATGTCTATGAGATGTTCCTCGACGAAAAAGGAGAGAAGATCTCCAAGACGAAGGGCAATGGCATCTCGGTCGAGGACTGGCTGAAATACGCCCCGGATGAGAGCCTCGGCCTGTTCCAGTTCCAGAAGCCGCGCGTGGCGAAGAAGCTCTATTTCGACGTCATTCCGAAAGCTGTGGACGAATACCTGACTTTTCTTGAGAAGTATCCAAGTGAGGAGCCTGCGCGCCAATTGGAAAATCCGGTCTGGCACATCCATTCCGGCAACCCGCCCGCCGAGACCACGCCGGTCAGCTTTGCGCTGCTGCTGAACCTCGTCGCGGTGGCGAACCCGGAAGACAAGAGCCAGCTCTGGGGCTTCATCTCGCAATATGCGCCGGACGCCTCACCCGAGAAGAACCGGTTGCTCGATGAACTCGCCGGCTATGCGATGAGCTATTATCAGGACTTCGTCCTGCCGCAGAAGACCTATCGTGCGCCGACGGACAAGGAACGCGCGGCGATGGAAGACCTCTCCGCGCGCCTCAAGGCGTTTGACGGGGAGCCGACCTCGGAAAACCTGCAGACGCTGACCTTCTCGGTCGGCAAGGAGCATGAGTTCGAGAATCTGCGCGAATGGTTCCAGGCGCTGTATGAAGTCCTGCTCGGCCAGAGCCAGGGCCCGCGCTTCGGCAGCTTCGCGGCGCTATACGGCGTCGCCAATACGGCCCGCCTGATGGATGAGGCGCTGGCGCGGGACTAGTCTGCACGTTTCGTAACATGGCTTAAACATTCATCTGCTCTAGTCTGGCCAGAGCCAGAGGAGCCTTTGCCATGCCTGCCATTCGCCTAGTCCTGATCGCCGGCATGCTTGCCACGCTGCCCGCCTGCCTTGCCACCAAGATCGTGACCGTGCCCGTCAGCGTGGCGGGCGACGTGGTCGAGGGCACCGCGAAGGGCGCCTATGCGGTCGGCTCTGGGGTCGTGCACGTCACCGGAGATGCGCTGGACGGCCCAGAGGAGGACGTCAAGCTGAAGGTGAAAGTCAAGAAATTTGGCGGCGGCACCAAGACCTATACGCGCACCGTCGAGTCCGACGATATCGAGAAGACGCTCGAAAAAATCGGCAAGAAGGGCACCATTATCGACGTGCAGGTCGAGCCGGCAGAGTAGGGGCCTACTCCGCCGCCGCGATCAGCGTGGTCTTTGCCTTGGGCAGCGTGCCGTCCGGCCAGCCAGCCCAGAGCTCTGCCTCTTTCGCCTTGGCGACTTCGGCGGCTGCTTCCTTCACATGGCCATAGCCGCGAATATCGTCTGGGATTTCGGCGAGCGCCACGGCGAGTTCATGATTCTTCGCGGTCAGTTCCTGCGCGATGCGGGACAGGCCGGCGAGATAATCGTCACGCAGCTGGCGTTCCATCCGGCGCTCGGCCGTGTAGCCGAACAGGTCAAACTTCGTGCCGCGCAGGCCCTTGAACTTCGCCATCAGCTTGAAGACCTGGAACATCCACGGGCCAAAATGCTTCTTCTTGGCGTGCCCGTTTGCATCCGTCTTTGACAGAATGGGCGGGGCCAGCATCAGGCGGAGTTTGCCGCCCTTGAACTGGCTGGCAATGTATTCGGCGAATTTCCCATCCGTGTAGAGACGGGCCACTTCATACTCGTCCTTGTAGGCCATGACCTTGTAGGCATAGGTGGCGGCTGCGCGACTCAGCTTCTCGCCGAGGCCAGCGCCATGTTCTGCGGCGCGCACCTGAGCGACGATGTTGCGATAGGTCTCCGCATAGGCGGCATCCTGATAAGCGGTGAGGCGCGCTGCCCGGTCATCTATCAACTCGTCCAGCGTTTTCTCTTCGATATGACCGCGTGGGTCATGCTGGGGCAGGAGCCGTTCCGGGTTCGCCGCAGCGATCCGGCCGATATTGAAGGCGGACATGTTGTCTTCCACCTTGGTGCCGTTCAGGCGGATCGCGCGGTAGAGCGCGCGCAGGCTGATCGGCACCTGGCCCTTCTGCCAGGCGAAACCGACCATGATCATGTTCGTATAGATCGCATCATGCAGATAACCGACCGCAAGGGCCTCGGCATCGAAGGCAGCGAAGTCGCGGGCCTGCCGTTTCACGCGCGCGGCGAGGAGATCGCTTTCAAACCGTTTTGACCGGTCCCGGATGAATTCACTGGTTGGCGTGACGTCGGAGTTTGCATAGGCCGCCGTGCGGCCAACATCCATCAGGTTCAGTGCGTCGCCCCCCGCCGCCACGACGAGATCGCAAGCAATGATGAGGTCGGCGCTGGCAGGCGGAACCTTGCCGGTCGAAATCAGCTCCGGCTCACGCGCAAAGCGAATGTGGCTAAGCACCGGACCACCCTTCTGGGCAAGGCCGGTCATGTCGAGGCTGGAAGCCGCATGGCCGTCCACATGCGCGGCCATGGCCAGTACGGCGGCGACCGTGGTGACGCCTGTGCCGCCGACGCCGGTGAACAGCACGTTCCACGGCTCAGATAGGCTGGGGGTTTCCGGCATTGGCAGGCCTGCATCGTCAAATTCCGGACGGGGCTGGTCCTGCCAGGCAGGTTCGCCATCCTGGATCGTCACAAAGCTCGGGCAGAAGCCGCGCAAACAGGAGAGGTCTGTGTTGCAGGTCGACTGGTTGATGCGCCGTTTGCGGCCGAGTTCGGTTTCGACCGGCTCCACTGACAGGCAGTTGGATTTGATCGAACAGTCGCCACAGCCTTCGCAGACTTCGGTGTTGATGACGACGCGCGTACGGTCCGGTGCACGAAGGCCGCGCTTGGACCGGCGGCGCTTTTCGGTGGCGCAGATCTGATCGTAGATCATGACAGAGACGCCCGGCGTGGCGCGCAGCATCACCTGAACCTCCTCCAGCTCTTCGCGATCAAAGATCTTCACGCGGCGCGGCAGGTCTTTCACATTGGCATAGCGGGTCGGGTCTTCGGTGACGATCACGATCGTCTCCACGCCTTCGGCTTCCACCTGCTGAGCGATCTGGGCCGGGGTCTGGCCAGACTCGACTGTCTGGCCGCCGGTCATGGCGACAGCGTCATTGTAGAGAATCTTGTAGGTCATGTTCGCGTCGGAAGTCACCGCTGCGCGGATGGCGAGGCTGCCCGAATGGGAATAGGTGCCGTCGCCGAGATTGACGAAGACATGGCCTTCTTCAGTCGCCCAGTGCTGACCAACCCAGGCAATACCTTCGCCGCCCATCTGGCTGGTCATGTCGGTTTTGCGGTCCGGCATGAAGTTCGCCATATAGTGACAGCCGATCCCGGCCAGCGCGCGCGAGCCTTCCGGCACAACGGTGGAGGAATTGTGCGGGCAGCCGGAGCAATAATGCGGGGTGCGAATGGTTTCGGAGGCATTGATGCGCGCCGCTTCGCCAGTCCGGCCAATCCGATCAAAATAGGCATTGGCGCGGCTGGTATCCCAACCTTCAGGAAGGATCTTCATCAGCGCGCCAGCCATTTCCGGGATGGAGATGGAGGCGATATCGGAGAGCAGGGGGCGTCCCTCGCGATCGCGCTTGCCTTCTACAGTCGGACGTTGGCCATCCGGCAGATCGTAGAGCACCGAGCGTAGCTGATCTTCGATCAGAGGGCGTTTGTGCTCGATCACGACCACACGTTCCAGACCTTTGCAGAACGCCCGGATCCCTTCGGGTTCAAGCGGCCACGGCATGGCCACTTTGTACACGGAGAGACCCAGGCGTCCTGCATCCTGCGGTGACAGGCCGAGCGCCGCGAGCGCCTCGAACACGTCGCGGGCAGCCTGGCCCGTCACGACAACACCGACACGGGGTTTCGGCGAAGGCAGGATGACATTGTCCAGCTTGTTGGCGCGCACATAGGCCTGTGCAGCCGGCAGCTTCACCTGACGCAGGCGCCGCTCCTTATCGAGCGGGCTGTCGCCGCGGCGCATATGAACGCCGTCTTCAGGCAGCTGAAAATCAGGAGAGACAAAACTGAACCGGTCAAGATCGACGCTTACCACAGCGCCGGAATCCATTGTGTCTGCGAGAGCGACCAGTCCGGCCCATGCTCCGGAGAAGCGGCTCATGGCCCAGCCATGGATGCCGTAGTCCAGCACGTCCTGGATGGAGGCGGGGTTCAGTACCGGGATCTCCGCATCGGCCATCGCGAACTCTGATTGCGAGGGCAGGGTGGAGGACTTGCAATTATGGTCGTCGCCGATGATGGCGAGTACGCCGCCATGGTCGGAGGCGCCAGCGGCGTTGGCGTGTTTGAACACATCGCCCGTCCGGTCTACGCCAGGGGCCTTGCCGTACCACACGCCGAACAGGCCATCATATTTCGCGCCGGGGAACAGGCCGAGCTGCTGGCTGCCCCACACAGCGGTGGCACCGAGGTCTTCATTCAGACCTTCCCAGAATTTGATGTCATGGGAATCCAGCCATTTTTGAGCGGCGCGAAGCTGTTGATCGTAACCGCCCAGCGGCGATCCGCGGTATCCAGAGATGAAGCCGGCTGTGTTGAGGCCCATGCCCAGATCAAGGCGTTTTCGATCAAGTGGCAGGCGAACAAGCGCCTGAATCCCTGTCATGAAGGCTTTTCCCTCGACAAGCTCGTATTTGTCGTCCAGCGTGACTTCGCGGTGTTGCATAGCATGCCTATCTGATGGGTTTAGGCAGATTATTGGTCAAACCGCGTGAAATTGCTTGCCTATCTTGCGCAAATTTTGCTATTCCGGGGTAAAATTTACCGGATAACCTAAGAGAGCGAGCAAAATTGGCCCAAGAATTAGATGCTGTAGATGCGCGAATACTGGACATCATCCAGCATGATGCCGGCTTGTCTGTCGCCGAAATTGCCGACCGGGTCGGCTTGTCCTCATCGCCTTGTTGGCGGCGTATCAAGCGCATGGAAGAGGCCGGCTTCATTACAGGCCGGGTGACCCTGCTGGACAATAACTCACTCGGGCTGAATTTCGAAGTCATGGCGAGCGTCAAACTGGCGCTTCCGAGCCGGGAAAATCTCGATGCTTTCGAACAGATGGTTCAGGCTTGGCCGGAAGTCATCGAATGCATGACGGTTACAGGTGCGGTCGACTACATGATCCACATCATCACGACCGACATGCACGCTTATGACAATTTCCTGCGGGACAATCTGTTAGGCTCAGCCCTCGTGTCGGATGTGCAATCACGTATCGTGATCCGGGTCGCAAAGCGTACGACTGCCCTGCCGCTTGATCTGGTTGAAGATATCAAAAAGCCTGCCTCTGCTTGACCGATGACGCTAGCGCCTGGACTATGGATGCCATGATCCGCGCCGCGATATCCCTCTCAGTTCTTGCCGTACTGGTGCTGCCATCATCGGCCGCACCGCTATCGCCAGAGGAGTTACAACAGAAGGTGGAAACGGTTCGGGAAGATGCCGGGCTGGTAGCTCTTGGGGCTGTCATTGCCAACGCCGATGGGGACATTCTTGGTCTCGCGGTTGATGGAGCCCGCGTGCAGGGCAAGCGGGGGGCTGTCCAGCAGGGTGACGCCTGGCATATCGGCTCCAACACGAAGATGCTGACCGCGCTGCTTTACGGTCGGCTCGTAGAGCAGGGTGAAGCGAGTTGGGGTGCGACCCTGCCAGAGTTGTTGCCAGACCTTGCCGACGAGATGGATCCGGCCTGGGGCGATGTGACGATTGAGCATCTGCTTTCTCACCGGAGCGGACTTGCCGCCAATCCCGGTATGATGTGGTTCCTGACCAGTCGCGGCTCCAACGATCCTGTCGAAACTCAGCGCACTGCTTTGGCGCGAGGTTTTTTGACAAAGCCGCCTGCCGGCGAAACGGGAACATTTACCTATTCCAATCTTGGTTACATTATTGCGGGGGCAGCACTGGACCGGATAGCCTTGCGGCTGGGGCACGAGAATTACGAGACATTGTTCCTGTCCACGCTTGTACTCCAGAATGAAGGTTGGGGGTTCGGACCGCCGCCGACGGGGATTGAAGGCCACGCACAAGGCCTGTTCGGAGGTTTGAAAGGCCAGGGCACCGGCAGCGGAGCGGATAACCCGGCCGCGCTGGCACCCGCTGGCACGTTACATGTGCCATTGGCCGCGCATGCGCGCTTTGTCAGCGGTTTCCTGAACGCAGATGAGACTGAGCGGAAACTGCTTACGCCATATCCAACCGCGGGATCCGACTATGCGTTGGGGTGGGGCGTCTCAGCGCCGGGTCCGCATGGACGTCTCTTCGCCCATAACGGGTCGAATACAATGTGGTTGTCGTCGGTTTACCTGCTGCCAGATGCAGGTCTTGTCGTAATTGTGAACACAAACAGTTTCAGTGATGAGGGCGTTGCGGCGGTCAATAAGCTCGCTCGGGAACTGGCAGACGCATTTGCCGAATAGTCTTACGGCATGTCCACATATGTGACGTGTCCATCAGACTCATTCAGTATGCGGGGTTCGCCACCCGGCCAGACTTGCAGTCGGGTCTGCATGCGCGGAGACGCGCGGTCTCCTCCAAACAGGGATTCCGGTTCAAAGCAAAGCCAGGCGAGGGGGGCAGTCTCGGTGGCAGCTGCGCCCGCTTCTTCGATCAGTCGCTTCATGCGTGCAACATCTTCTTTTGACGGATAAACAAGGAAGACTGAGTGATAAATGACTGTCAGGCCCTCTGAGGGGCGTTTGGTCAGTTTCTGGGCGAGCCAGTCAACCGCATCCGCCTGTTCCACGCGAACGCCCATATGTCTGGCCAATTCTGCCGCCGTATCCAGACGGGCCAGTCGTCCAGCCTGGTCTGGCCAAATGTAGGATTTGAGCCGCAGGAAGGCGGCCTCATTTGTCAGGTCAATCGGGTTCAGGTCGCAAGCGGCGCGTGAAGCAATGACTGGAGCGGCGTCGAGATGTGCGGGCTCGGGTCCGTTCCAGATCGTGGATATCGTGACGTCGCTCGCGCCCGGTCGTTGCCATGTTCCGCCATCATAGGTGAACCGATCCCAATTCTGGTTGAGGCCCGCACTCGCGCCGAGCTCAAGCAGGTGCATGGGCATACGGTAGGTTGCGGCAAGTTCGAGAAAACCGGGCAGGAGCGCTATCGACCGGCGGGTCTCATTGGTCTGCGGGGGACTGTTGATGAAGGTGCGGATGTCGGGGATGTGCGCCGCAAGCCAAGGCTGGGCCTCGGCCCAGACAGCCTCCATCTTCCACTCCGCCAGATGGCCGGGATAAGTCGCGGCAAGAGCAGGTGCTGCGTTGGTTAGCACGGCATGGTGAAGGGCACCGGCGAGCCTGAGGCCAAGGGCATCCTTGCGGGGATTGCCGGTCCAGTCGGCGCAGATATCCGCGACCGGGCCATTGGCCTCAAAATCTTCGGCAAATTTCCGGAGCAGGGCCGCAGTGAAAGGAGAGCCCAGATCCTCGCACCATCTCGCCTGTTCGGTGAAATGGTCGAGGATCCGGGTTTCATCCAGCATGCCGGACCCCTAGTAGCGTTCGAGCGCCATCGCGATGCCTTCGCCGCCACCAATACAGAGACTGGCCATGCCTTTTTTCAGGCCACGATCTTCCATGGCCGCGAGCAGTGTGACGATCAAACGAGCGCCGGAAGCGCCGATCGGGTGACCCATGGCGCAGGCACCGCCATTCACGTTCAGCTTGTCGTGCGAGATGCCCATTTCCTTCATGGCGATCATTGGAACGACCGCGAAGGCTTCGTTGACTTCCCAAAGCTCGACATCGTCGACGCTCCAGCCAGCCTTTTCCAAGGCTTTCTTCATGGCAGGCACTGGCGCGGTCGTGAAGTATTCAGGCTCGTGAGCGTGGCTGGACGAAGACACGATCTTGGCCAGCGGATTGAGACCGCGTTTCTTGGCTTCAGATTCGCGCATCAGGACGAGCGCAGCTGCGCCATCTGAAATAGCTGAGGCATTGGCTGCGGTAACGGTGCCGTCCTTGGAGAAGGCCGGGCGCAGCGACGGGATTTTTTCCGGCATCGCAGTGCGAGGCAGTTCATCAGTGTCGACGACCGTTTCGCCCTTGCGGGTCTTGATGGTGACCGGGGCAATCTCGCGCTTGAACTTGCCTTCTTTCGTTGCGTTCTGTGCGCGCGACAGCGTTTCCAGCGCGTAGGCATCCTGTTGCTCGCGTGTGAACTGGTACTCACCCGCGATCATGTCGGCGAATTCGCCCATGGGGCCGCCCTTGTAGGCGTCGGACAAGCCGTCGAGCGCCATATGGTCCTGAGCGTTCATGGTGCCGTATTTATGGCCCTTGCGGACGTTCAGCAGGTGCGGTGCGTTGGTCATGGATTCCATGCCGCCAGCGATCACGATGTTTGCGTCGCCCGCCAGAATGGCATTGCGGCCCATGACGGCAGCTTGCATGCCGGAGCCGCACATCTTGTTGATCGTTGTGGCTTCAAGGCCCTTGTCCTGACCGGATTTGAAACCTGCCTGACGGGCAGGAGCTTGGCCCTGGCCAGCGGGAAGGCAGTTGCCCATGATGATTTCATTCGCCTCGCCGGGGGCCAGCTTTGCTTCGCTGACAGCTTTCTCGATGGCAATGGCGCCCAACTCACTGGCAGTCAGGCTGGCAAGGTCGCCGAGCAGGCCACCCATGGGCGTGCGGCCCATACCGACGATGACGACGGGATCTTGTTCAGACATGGAGTTTCCTTCCGCTATGGATTTTTTTTGCAGGTGCGAACACAAAGCGCGTCCGGGCCTCACTCGTCAAGAGTTCACGAAACGCGATTGGCGGCGATTTCTTCATCGAACGGGGCGCGCAATCGAGAAGTTGTCGCCGTTCTATTGTAATGCCAGTGCATTTTCGGCTTCAATGAAAGCCACGAGAGCAATCTGGTGAAAATGTCGCTGGGGATGGGTACCTTAAATGGCAAGTTCGACTTATGCCTTGGCGCGCAGAATGCTTCCATCTCGGATGTTCTATGCTGGTCGGCAATTGTCCCGGCGCCTCCGCAAGTTCCGTCTCCACGAACGTTATACCGCGAAATTTCCGAGCCGACGCGATCTGAAAATATTCTCGATATCGCCAGACGCAGAGTTGCACGTCTTCTGGAAAGTCCTGCCCATTGGGCGCGGGCCCGCGTTTTCGCTTTTCATCCATGAAGACGAAGTCCTCCGCTTCGATTGTTTCGGCGAGGATGAGGGCCATTATCACGCGCATTTCGAGCGGGGCTGGAGCGCGGCCCAAACTCGAATGTATTTCTTTGAAGCAAGCGAAAGCGAACAGATAGACCGAGTTGAATTCGAGCTTTTGAACAATCTCGACTACTATCTCCAACGACACCCGTGGGCACGTATTCGCGCAGTGCGCCTGGATAGAGGGCAGCTTGAAACAGCGTGTGCTGCAGCCGGTGAGCAGGCGCGGGCCTTTCTGCAATCCATTCCCGAACTTGCCGTACCGGCAGGATCACTCCGGTCGTGAAGTGGCGCGCCTGATAGGCGTCATCCGCCGAGGGCCGCCTCGATATCTGCCACGAGTTCCGGATCCGATGGGGTAGTGGCAGAGGGGTAGGCCTTGAGCGGTGTGCCGTCGCCATCGACGAGAATTTTATGGAAATTCCATTTCGGCTGCGCGGCCTCGCCAAGCATGTCCACGGCATTCAAATAGAAAGGGTGCTCATCAGCGCCCGTCACAGCGTATTTCTTTGTCAGCGGGAATGTCACGCCGAAATTCAGCTGGCAGAACGTCTGGACCTCTTCCTCGGTCCCGGGTTCCTGCCCGCCGAAATCATTTGAAGGGATGCCGAGAATGACGAGCCCTTCCGCTCGCTTCGCTTCATACAGTGCCTGGAGGCCCTCATACTGTTTGGTGTAGCCGCATTTGGAGGCTGTATTCACGACGAGGATCGCCTTTGCATCAAGTGCTTCAAGGTCGACTGGCTTTCCATCAATGCTCGTAAATTGCGTTGCCGTCATGGAAGGGGTTTCCGAATTGCTAGGGGATTGTGCCTGGCTTCCTGTCGGGACTGCCAGGACAAGGCAAACGACGGCGAGGGCTGGGACAAGGAATTGGCGCATGGGGGCAGGTTCCTGTGCATCTGACGTCAGATGATAGGGCAAACCACGCAGCTGTCACGTCTTCCTATCGAACAGGCCGTGGATCGGTTGCATCCAGCCGGATTGCCGCCTCGATGATTTGATCCAGTTGGGCGTCGATCTGATCGACCGAATGGATTTTTACATGGCGCAGAGCCTTGCCGGTGCCTTCGATCCGGTCTGGAAAGGACGGCGCAAGTTCGGCACCATAGAATATCTGGAGATTGCAGCGGTCCTTGTATGCCGCGATCGAGAATATCCGCTCGGTCCCACTCCAACACGGAAAGCCCCAGGCGAGCTTGCAGGTCAGGCCGGGGCCTGCCCGCTCAATGCGCGCTCGAAGGCTTTCCGCAATCTCGAATTGGGCCGGATCGAGTTCCGAAAACCAGGTTTCCGTCGTCTTGGCCACGAATGGGGCCTACTTCTTCTTTGCGCGCTTGGCTTTGTCGTTGGCCTTGGGCGGCATTACTTCGAACGTCATCTGGAGGTTCACGCGATACTTTTCGATCTTGCCGTTCTTGATTGTGGTGTACATTTCGTTGACGTAAGCCGATGCGAGGCCTTTGACGGTGGCGTCAAAGCGTGTGACCGCTGTCTGAATCGCATCCTCGAAGGAGTTGGTCGATTCCGACATGATCTGTTCTGATTTCATGATGGCCATGGTGCGTCCCTTTCGCGTTGAAAGGGTCATTCAAGACCTTTTAGGCCCAAAAGCCAAATGAACATTGGGAAGGGACGGGTGCGACCCTAGATGGTCGTGAGTTGAAAACCCGCTTCAGAACCTTTTTGCCAGACAACGCGTGCGGGGCCCTGCAGGCCCACTCCCTTGGCATGAAGGGTCACGAATTCAGGCATGCCCTCATTGGTCGGAAACCGGAGGCGAACGCCTGTGTCAGAATAGTCCAGAACGATACCGCGACGCTTGTAGCCGGATTCGTAAACGACATTTGCTTCCCGATAGACCGATGCACGGACGGGACGTGGCCGTTCTTTTACGGGCGTCACCATCTGTTCTACGCGCGCAGAGGCGGGAGCCTCGGAATCGGAACTTGACGTCTTGAACAGGCGGTTTAGCAATTTCATTTTGGGCGGAATCCTTATCCGAAGATTTTCTTGCAACCGCCATGCCAAATCAGGCTGCTCGGTCAGAATATACCCAAACTTCTTCAAGACAAGTAAAGAAGCAGCACTCTAAAGCGCTGCTTCTGTAGTGTATGCTACGGTTTATAACCGTTTACCAAATCCGGATGCGCTGCTCAGGCGGCAGGTACATCTCGTCATCTTCCGTCACGTCAAAGGCTTCGTACCATTCTGCCATGTTCTGAACGACGCCGTTTACCCGGTAAACGGGTGGGGAATGTGGGTCTGTCAGCAGCTGGCGACGGGTTGCCTCTTCGCGGTACTTGGACCGCCAGACCTGGGCCCAGGCCAGGAAGAAGCGCTGATCACCGCTCAGTCCGTCCAGCACAGGCGCTTCCTCATCCGGGCTGATCGTGCCGTTGCCATCTGTGTCGAGGCTGAGCTTGTAGGCCTTGTATGCCATCGAAAGACCGCCGAGATCGCCGATATTCTCGCCGAGTGTCAGCGCGCCATTCACACAGGTTTCCCCATCATCCAGGGGACAGAAAGCATTATATTGCTCTACGAGCGCGCCGGTCTTGGCCTTGAAATTGGATTCGTCTTCAGCGGTCCACCAATTGCGGAGCGTGCCATTTCCGTCGGATTTGGCGCCCTGATCATCGAAGCCGTGGCCCATTTCGTGACCAATGACGCCGCCGATCGCACCATAATTGACGGCGGGGTCTGCAGTCAGATTGAAGAAAGGCGGCTGAAGGATGGCAGCGGGAAACACGATTTCGTTCCGGTTGGGCGAATAATAGGCGTTCACCGTCTGGGGCAACATGAACCATTCGGTCTTGTCGATCGGCTGGCCGAGCTGGGAGATCATGTCCTTCCAGGCCCAGTCATTCACCGCCATGGAGTTGGCGAAGGCGTCCGGGCCCACATTCAGGTCCGCATAGGTCTCGAAGTTCTCCGGATATCCAATTTTTGGGGTGAATTTGGCGAGCTTGTCATGTGCTTCTGTCTTCGTGTCGTCGCCCATCCAGTCGATCTCATCGAGATTGCTGGCCATGGCCGCTCGCAAATTCTCTACCAGATCGTCCATGGCTGCCTTGTTCTCGCTCGGGAAGAAGCGCTCGGCATAGACTTTGCCGACACCTTCTCCGACGGAGCCTTCGACGGTTGAGACTGCACGCTTCCAGCGCTCGCGCTGTTCTTCGGCACCGCCCAGTTTCTTGCCATAAAATTCGAAGGTCGCCTCATCCAGGCGGCGGGGCAGGACATCGGCGTGATCGATCAGGAAGTGGGCCGCTAGATAAGCCTTCCAGTCCTCAAGTGAGGCGGTTTGCATGATCTCGAACAGGCCGCCTATGCCGCCGCCCGAGACTTTTTCGATCTGTTCCGCGGTGAGCCCGTTTTCTGCGATCTCTTCGGCTGTCGGAGTGACCTGGCGCACGACAAAGGATTCTTCGCTGTTCAGGCCAAGGTCCATGAGCATCGTCGCCACCGGGAAGTCTCCGCCGAGCTGTTCCAACTCTGCGCGGCTCATCTTGTTGTAGGTGAGGTTGCGATTCCGGCCTGTTGCGCGGTCCCAATGGGCGCGAGCAATACGGGTCTCGAGCGCGATCACGCGGTCTGCCGCCGCCTCAGCCTCCTCGTAGCCTGCTTCTGTCAGCAGGGTGGTCAGCATGGCTTTGTAGGCCGCGCGGATTTCAAGGTTTTTCTCTGTATCGTCGAGATAATAGTCACGGTCGCCAATGCCGAGCCCGGCTTGGGTCACATAGAAGATGTACTGGTCGGTCTGCTTGGAATCGACATCGACCCAGCCCGCGATAGGGGAGGCGTAGCCCGTTGCCGCAAACAGCTTGGCGAGGTCTTCCCGGCTATCGATGTTCTTGATCTTGCTGAGATAGGGCGTGGCGGGGGCGAGGCCAGCGGTTTCGATACCGCTCGTGTCCATATAGGCGTTGTAGACAGAGGCGACCTTGCCTTCGAGTGTGGCTGGATCAGGTTCGGCTTCGGCAAGCTCCTGAATGATATTGAGTACGCGCTGCTCTGACTTTTCAGCCAGCAGAGTGAAGGCGCCATAGCGTGTGCGATCACTCGGGATAACGAAACTGTCGAGCCATTTGCCATTGGCATAGGCATAGAAGTTGTCGCCGGGTGCGATGGAGTCATCGCGCAATGTGAGGTCAACACCCCAGTCCCCCCAATAGTCAGCAGCAGACAGCTCCAGGCCTTCTGCGGTGACATATTTGCCTGCTTCGTTGGGCGTGTTCGAGGATGTTGATGTTACTGCCGCAGTCTCTGCTGACTGACCAGTGTCTTCCGTGGATGCCGGCGAACAGGCGGTGAGGAGGGCAATGGTCGCTGCCCCGAGCATGAGGTGTTTCATTTAAGGTCTCTCCAGTAATATGGATAAAGGCCCGACGCCTGATCCGGGCGGGCCTTTACCGTGTTGCGTACATTTTATTCGGCGGGAGCCATTGGACCAAGTCCGCCATCTTTGCTCGTGCCAATCAATTCATCCTCGTCGATGGTCACTTCTCCGCTATAGGTCTCACCGATCTGGCGGAAAGGCTTGCCGCCCCAGGTCCAGCGGAAGATCCGGCCAATCTCGACACCGACTGCGTAAAGGGCAGGGACCATCAACAATGAGACAAAAAGCGCGAATGCAACAGCTGCGCCCAATGACACAACCATCGGTTTGAGGAATTGTGCCTGAACGGATTTTTCTGCAATCAGTGGCAGGATGCCGACAAAGGTGGTGACGGAAGTCAACAGGATGGGCCGGAAGCGGGATACGCCCCCATCGACCAGCGCCTGAACGGCACCTGCGCCTTCATCCCGCCGTCGATTCACATAGTCGATCAGGACGAGATTGTCGTTGATCACGACCCCTGCGGCTGCAGCAATGCCGAAGAACGAGAACATGGCCATCGGTGTATCAAATATCCAGAGCCCGAAGACTGCTCCGCAATAAGCAAAGGGCAGGGCCATCATCAGCAGCAGTGGCTGAGCGTAGGACCGGAAAGCCACTGCCAACAAGATGTACATCGCGCCGATGGCAATCAGGATCAATCGACCAACTTCTTCCATGAACTTCTGTTCTTCTTCGATGCCGCCCGCCACGCCGCGCTCGACATCCGGGAAGGTCTTCTCGAAGTCTGGCCAGAAATTTTCGTCCATTGAGGCCATGATCTGGTTTCGCCCGCCGTCGCCCAGCACTTCAGAATACACTGAGACTGACCGGGTGCGATTGCGACGAACGATGCGGTTGATCCCTGGTGCGTAATCGAAGTTTGCGACCTGGGTAACCGGAATTTCGCGACCATCGGAAGTGCGAACACGAAGAGAATTCAGGCTGTCCAGATTTTCCCGGGCCGATTCCGGCAAGCGGACCATGACGCGGACATCCTCGCCATCTCTCGGCAGGCGTTGGGCTTCTTCGCCATAATATGCCTGCCGGACCTGGTCGGTGACGCTGGCCAGCGTGATGCCGAGCGTTTCCGCGCCCGGTTTCAGCGAGATACGAATCTCTTCAGCGGCTGAGGAGAGGTTGTCTCCAATATCGTAGGCGTTGGCATAAGTTGCCAGGTGCTCTTTAACTGCGGCAGCCGCTTCACGCAGACGGTCCAGGTCTTGATGGTTGAGGGCAAAGCGCACGCCGCTCTGTTCATCATTGAAGGTGAAATCGAAATTGATTTCTTCAGCATCCTGAATGTCACCGACATTCAGGCGTAATTGTTCGGCTATATCCTTGGACCGCAATCCGACAGGCCGGTCTTCGGGTGGCAAGACCCCAATCCAGGCATTGACGCGCGTCCCGGACGCAACGACAGCGGCATCCTTGATCAGGCCACCCTCTATGTTCGGATATTGTTTGATCGATTCCGCCATCGTAACGTCGATACCGGCTTGCAGCTGGTCGCGGATCTGTTCGAGGCGGGTGTATGGCGTACCGTCTGGCATATCGATTTCGACCCGAACAAGGTCTGCTTCGATTTCCGGCATGAATTTGAAGGGTACGATGCCCATACCTGTGATCCGTGTCGCCAGGAAAAACAGGCAGAAGAAGAACATGACGGTCGCATAGCGGTAGCGGATCGCCAGTTCGAGGAAGGGTTTGTAGAGGTTGTTGGCAAACCAGAGCAGGCTGTCTGCAATCGAGTGCTGCAGCTTCAGCAATTTGCCAGACGGGCCGTCGAAGGACTGGCGCTTCATATGTGACAGATGGCTCGGCAGGATCAGCATGCACTCGATGATCGAGAAGATCAGGGCCGCGACCACGACGAATGTGATTTGCTGGGTAAACATCCGGGTCGGGCCGCTAATGAATGCCCACGGCAGGAAGGCGATGATCGTGGTCAGAACGCCGAACACGACCGGTTTGAGCACGAGTTGCGTGCCGACAATGGCAGCGTCCAGGCCTTCGCGCCGTCCGCTTTCGATCTCGCGGTGAATATTCTCGCCGACTATGATGGCGTCATCCACGATCACCCCGATCACCAGCAAGACAGCGAATGTGGAAAGGATGTTCCAGGAAACCCCGAAATAGGGGAGGAGCAAAATCCCGCCCGCAAAAGCGGTGATGATTCCGATCGTGACCCATAGGGCCACAGTTGGACGCAGGAACAGCAGCAGGACCAGCATGACGAGAACGGCCCCGGTCAATGCAGATTGCTGGATCAAATCCATACGGGCATTGAAAGCCACGGAATCGTCAAACAGGATGTCGATCTTCACGGCTTCCGGGAGGATGCCGTTGGAAGGGTCATTGGCGCGGTCCACATATGCCTTGATGTCGTCAGTATATTCGACAATGTGCATCGTGTTCGGCTGGGGAACCTGCACGAAGACGGTTGGCTCGTTATTGTATGTGGCCTTGAACTTGTCTGTTGCGAAGCCGTCATCGATCGTGGCGACGTCGGCCACGCGGATAGTGCCCTGTTCGGTCGATTGGCGGATGATGATGTTACCAAATTGATCCGCTGTGTCGGCCAATTGCCGAGCCGTGATGGCAACGTCGCCGGTTGAAGATTCAATTCGGCCGCCTGACGAGTTCAGCGAGGATTGACGAATAGCACTGGCCACATCACTGAAGCTCAGCCCGTATCGGCGCAATTGTTCTTCCGATACTTCGATGTTGACTTGTTCGTCGATAACGCCGCCCAGCTGCGCCAGCTCACCCCCGTTAATGTTGGCAATGTCATCACGAACCCGGTCGCCGACGCGCCGCAGCGTGCGTGCGTCCACATTGCCGTGGACGGACAGGCCAATGTAGTTGTTGCGCTGTTCCCAACGTGTCACCTGCGGCTGGAACGCCGCTTGGGGCATATTGTTGATCTGATCGACGCGAATTTTCACGTCATCCAGAAACTTGTCCATGTCGATATCGTCGCGACCCTTGATGTTGACGACACCGAAGCCTTCATTCGCGATCGAGGTGATCCGGTCGAGGCCGTCAATGTCCGCGACAGCCTCTTCAATACGTGTAACGATCTGGTCTTCGACATCCTGTGGCGAAGCGCCATTCCAGGTAACCGATACCGAGGCACCCGTGATGTTCACCACGGGGAACATTTCCTGTTCCATCTTGGTGTAGCCGAAAACTCCGCCCGTGAAGGCGACGATCATCAGAAGGTTTGCGGCGACGGCGTTACGGGCGAACCATGCGACAATCCCCGTCATTGGGCTGCTCCTTCACCTGTGGTTGACGCAATTGCTGCTGGCTCGCCGGAGCTGGAGGATTCCTCGGTCCGCTCGGGCTCGTAAATCGTGATTGTACCATCTTCCATACGTTGCATGACGGTGATGCTCATACCTTCGAACGGGGCCTGGATGGGGCTGGTGATGGCCAGTTCACCGGGCTCGACACCTGACGCAAGATAGGCTCCATCAGGATCGGAGTAGATCAGCTTCACCTGGCGGATCGCCAGCTTGCCTTCGTCTGGCAAGCCGACGAATAGGCGATCATCTCCGCGTAGAGCGCCGCGTGGTGCAATCAGCACGTTTTCGAGTGTTTCCCCCTGAATGATGGCGGTCACGAAAAGGCCGGGTGCCATGGGTGCGTCGCCATCGGCGCCAGCGCCATACGGATCCTGAAGTTCGGCTATGACATTGATCTGGCGGGTTTGCGAATTCACAGCGGCTGCCGTCCGGACGACCTGTCCGTGCCACTCGCGCTCTACGCCGCCAACCGTGGCGCGGAAGGTCACATCCGGACCGGGCTGGGCCTTGCTGGAACTGAAGGCAAGGGGCAGGCCCAGACGCCCCATTTCGGCGTCCTTGAGCGGCAGGGCGACTTCAACAACATCATTGGCGAAGATCTGGCCAAGTGACTGGCCGACAGAGACGACTTGACCAATATCAACATTGCGTTCCCGCACGCGGCCGGCAAAAGGTGCGTAGACGGCCGTTCGGTCAAGCGCCAATTGGGCGTCTTTCAATTGGGCTCTGGCAGATTCCAGCGCTGCGCGAGCGCCTGCCAGCTGAGGTTCACGGCGGGCGAGGGGAGAGGCGTCGGAAATACCGAGGTCCTCGATGTCCTGTAGCGCCAGTTCAGCTTCGGCCTCTTCGAGGGCAAGGGCCTGCTGGGCGCTGGCCACGGTAGACTGGGCGCGTACAACTGCCAGTTCATAGTCAGCCGCCTCAACACGGACGAGCAGCTGACCTTTGTTGATGAAACCGCCATCGATGAAGTCAGGGGATACGTAGGAAATCCGGCCGGAAATTTGCGGGGCCACGATGATCTCGCGTCGCGGTCTTACCTCGCCTTGCGACTCCACGACGAGCGTCAGGTCGCCCTGGCGAACGGGCTCCGCAAATACATTCAGGCCGGCGCGGGCTTCCTCGGCTTTTTCAGGTTTGGGTTTGATCGCTGACAGAGCGGCCACGCCGCCGATACCAACCACGGCGAGGATCCCGATCGGAATCAAAACTGAAATGAGGCGTCCCATGACTTATTCTCCTGCCGCTATTCTGCGGCGCTTTCTTGCGGGGCTTGAACGGTGGTCGAGGCAGTCTGTACGGGCAGGCCGCCCCCAAGGGCTAGATGGTAGGAAATCCGGTTCGAAGCACGCGATGCGCGCGCGGAAACCAACTGGCTCTCAGAAGTGAGACGCCGGGTCTGGGCATCGATCAGATTGAACACGGTGATCGTACCACTTGTGTACTGGCGCTCGGCCAGTTCTTCGGCAAGGCGAGCCTCTTCCAAGGCGCGCAATTGCGCATCCTCTTGCAGGGCGAGATACGTGTCGGCTGCGATAGCGTCCTCGACTTCTCCCCACGCCGTCAGCGCAATGCCAGCATAGCTCGCAATCGCTGATTCTGCTTGCGCCACAGCGGCATCACGCTGGGCGTCCAGGCGCCCGCCCGTGAACAGTGGCTGGATCAGGCTTGCCACGAGCCGGGCGGCAATCCGCTCTGGATCGACCATGTCTGCAAATTCGGACTCGCTGGTAGAAATAGAGCCGGTCAAGCGCAGGGCGGGCAGCATGGCGAGGCGCGCTTGTTCCGCGCGCAGGCCGGCAGCAATGATACTCGCTTCGGCGCTCGCCACATCCGGGCGACGCGATAGCAACAGCATTGGATTGCCTTCTACGACCAGCGTTTCCAGCACCGGCAATTCAGCCGTGGCTTCGATTTCGGTTGCCGGATAGCGGCCTAGCAGGATTTCCAGCCGACGTGCGGCCTCACCTGATTGCTGACGGCGTTGAGCAATACTGGCTTCTGCGCCAGCAAGTGCGCTGCGTGCGGTGCGCACATCCAATGCTTGGGCCACTCCGCGCTGGAATCGGCGTTCGGTCAGAATGCGAACCCGGTCGCGTGCTTCATAAGTCAGTACTGCCACGCGCTCCTGCGCCAGTGCAGCGTTCAGATTGATCCAGGCAATGGCAGTTTGAGCGGCAACAGACAACTCGGCGGCGGCAAAGTCGGCTTCGGTTGCGGCAAGATCTGCTTCTGCGGCGGCAATACCACGTCCGAGCCGGTTCCAAAGATCGGCTTCCCAACTCGCATCAAGGCCCAGACCGTAAATTCCGTCCGTCGCTCGATCAAGATCACCGCCAACTTCAAAGGAATTGGATGTGACTCCAGCGCTGATGGAGCCGTCAATACTGACGGAACGCTGAGAACGGGCCGTGCGGATTGACGCAGCAGCTGCCCGGACAAGTGCGGCGCGTGATTCAAGCGTAGGGCTATTGGCCAGAGCCTCGCGCACCAGACTTTCCATGACCGGATCGCTGAACTGGCTTAGCCAGTCGCCGGTATTCGCCTGACCAGCAACACCTGATGCCGCCCAATCCACTGGAGCGTCAGGCGCGATGGCAAAAATCTCCTCGCGATTTCCATCAATGCCGGGCAAATTTGCCTGTGATGTTGCGCAGGCCGCAAGAATTGCCGGGGCTAGTAGTAGAATTGATCGTGTCATGCCGTCGGCAACGCTCCTTTTTCCAGACGTCGGATACGCCCGCTCTAGTCGACTGTCAATGATAAATTATCGTTTTTCAATAATTACATTTAGTTGCACAAATGCCGCTTGTGGTTGTGATACGTCGTGAAGGGCTTGGCAGATGTCTGGTTGCGTATTAGCGGCTTCGAGACCTGAAGTCTTTGAGTAGTTAGTTAACAGGAGCATGAATGAGCGAAGGCATGTCAGCCGACGCAAAACAGTCCGCTCGTAGCGCCCTCTCGCGGCGCGCGAGAGACTTCATAACGCTTGTGTGCTGCTTCGGTTTTATCCTTCTTTTGATGTGGATTACAGGTGCAATTGGCCTGATTGAGGCGATTGCTGCCCTGTTGGTGGCCATGTCCGTCGCGACAGCCATCTTCGTGGGAACCGCGACGATCCTTCCCATCAGTCCACGGCTCTCGGTTGAGCCAGCGCTCGTTCAGCCGAATATTCAGGAATCTGCCATTCTTTTGGATGCATTGCCGCTGCCGGCTTTCGAGATTGATGACGAGCAACGCATTGTCACAATGAACGAAGAGGCGGAGTTCATTCTGCGGCTTGATGGGCGTGTAAACCCCCGCGCCAGTACCGTCATCCGGTCGCCGGGGCTGCTTTCTGCAATCGAGAATGCGATCCAGACTGGCACGGTCGAGCCGATGGCTGTGGAGGTCGAGAGCGGGCCGGACGAGACGTGGCGGGCGCATGTATCGCGACCCGGCCGGGCAAGACGTACGCTCGTCGTTCTGGAAGACCTCACCCCTGTTCGCCGCGCCGCGCGGGCGCGATCAGACTTTCTGGCTAATGCGAGCCATGAATTGCGCACGCCGCTGACTGCGCTGTCGGGCTTTATCGAGACGATGCGGGGCCCTGCCAAGGATGACAAGGATTCCTGGGACCGATTTCTGGCCATCATGGCCGGTGAGACCGAGCGCATGTCGCGATTGATCGCGGATTTGCTGTCCCTGTCGCGGATCGAGTCTTCTGAACATGTATCGCCGCGCGAACGCGAGGAATTTCGGGACATTGTCTCCGATGCCACACATGCTTTCAGCGCCATCGCGGCGGAGAAGGGGGTACGGCTGGTGGTTCAGTCGGATGTTGGGCCCATGCCGGTGATCGCCCACCGCGACGAGATGATTCAGGTCGCGGAGAATCTCGTTTCAAACGCCCTGAAGTATTCAAAGGAAGGCGGACAGGTAATCCTGAGCTTTGGTATAGCCTCCGGTATGGCCGAAGCACGCTTGAAAGCGGGGCAGACCTGGGCCAGCAGCGAGCGCATGACCTTGTTGCCCGCGTCAAGCCGGCCAGGCACGCAGGAGCGCGCCATCTGGATGCGCGTAGAAGATCAGGGACCGGGGATCGAGCGTGAACACTTGCCACGTTTGGGCGAACGCTTTTACCGCGCCGATCAGAGCCGGGGGGGCAAGATCACCGGCACAGGGCTCGGCCTGGCCATTGTGAAGCATATCATGGCCCATCATCGCGGCGGATTCTCGGTAGAGACGCGCATTGGCGAGGGGACGGCTTTCGGAGTCTGGTTGCCTGCTGCGCGCGAGGAGGGTTTGTCCGACTAGTCGCGTGCGCGGCGCGCTGCATCAAACCAGTCGGTCACCATATTGCCTGGCAAGGCGTGCAGATCATGCAACCAGTTTGGCAGATTCTGCAGGGCACCTGCAGTGTCTTCCCAGCGACGCAAGTTTACGTCAGCGGCAATCTGAAATGCATCGCGCAATTTGTCTTCGGTCATCGGAGTCGCCATGCCTTTGGGCGCCATGACCGACATGCTTTTCTGAGTGGCAATCAGGGTTTCGAGCGTCGCAGCTGTCATGGACAGGCCCGCGCGCCACGGAGTTAGCCAGAGTTCGAGCATTGCATTACCTCACATTCCTACAACAGACATAGGGCTTAATGCTGCGCTGCACAACAAATCCCGTGCCATTGCGTATTTCATGCCCTGTTTCCGCCACAGCGGAATGCGACTAGGATTCCTGCAATGCCTGCCGATACGCTCCCGCCGAATTTCGTGCCATCCCCCGCCCGGGGCAGGGTGTTGGTATTCGATTCCGGCATGGGTGGTTTGACCGTTGTGGAAGAAATACGCGCCTTGGGACCGGCGCTAGGTATCCATTACTCTGCTGACTCTGCCTTTTTCCCCTATGGTGAGAAGTCCGATGAAGCCTTGCAGGCGCGTTTGCCGGCAGTTGCCAAGGCGCTGTGCGATAAAGTCAAGCCGGATGTCTTCGTGATTGCCTGCAACACAGCGTCGACTCTGGCTCTGCAGGACGTGCGGGCTGCTCTGGATATTCCGGTTGTTGGAACAGTACCGGCTATCAAGCCAGCGGCTCAATTGTCCCAGACCGGCACTATCGGTTTGCTGGCAACCCCCGGAACGGTGCGGCGCGCCTATACGGCTGAACTCATTTCCAATTTTGCGCGAGATGTGGACGTTGTGATGCATGGCAGTATCGAACTGGTGAAACTCGCAGAGGCGCATGCGCGCGGCGAGGATCTGCCGATCAATGCCTTCGAGGCAGTCCAGAAGCCTATGTTCGACGCTCCGGGTGGGGACCGGATCGATACGGTCGTATTGGCGTGCACGCATTTCCCGCTCGTGCGGGCGCAATTGGTGGCCAGTGCCCCGCGGCCTGTCAGCTATATTGACTCAGGAGCGGCGATCGCGCGCCAGACCATCCGTGTGCTTCCGCCAGAGACTGAAGCGCAGGGAATTGGGGGCCATGCGTGGCTGACCTCGTTGCCTGAAGACGTGCCAGATCTGGCGCTTGTCCTCAGGCGGTACGGGTTTCCTAACGTTCAGCGTGTGCCGGACGCGCCGATCGAGATCACTTCTGCGCCGACCGCATTGTAGAGGCTTGGCCAAGGCGCATCGTGAACGCGGGCGACCAGAGTTTCCCCGAAGCCATTGAAGCGACTGGACATGGCCCGGCCGTAGGCGCCCAGGTTTCCGAATTCCAGATAGTCACCTTCTTCGAGGCCGGCAGGCAGCCAAACTTTGGCAGGGAACTTGTCGGTAGAATCGCAAGTCGGGCCGTACACGGTGTACTCAACAAGTCGGCCAAGCGTGCGTCCATTGCTTGGCAGGGCCCGCATCGGGAACGACCAGCGCTCGTGAACTGCATCATAGAGGGCGCCATAAGAACCGTCATTGATGTAGATCGCGTCATCCTTCACCAACTCAATACGGGCAAGCAGGCTTTCCGACTCGGCAACCAGCGCGCGGCCGGGCTCACACCACAACTCGGCGTTTTCAAGAACGAACATGTTCTCGAAGGCCTGCTCAACCATCGCCGCATAGTCTTCCAGAGATGGCGGAGGATTGTCCGCATAGATCGAAGGGAAGCCACCGCCGACATCCACGATATCAACCGTGACCGAAGCCGCGATGATGATGCGGGACACATCGGCCATAGCCGTCCACCAGGCGGTAGGCTTCATCGCCTGGCTGCCGACATGGAAGGATACGCCCAGTTCGTCCGCATAATGGCGGGCTTCACGCAGGATCTCGGTCGCGTCTTCTGCGCTGGCACCGAATTTACCTGCCAGCGGCAGAGCAGCACCGTCACAGGATACAGCGATCCGTACAATGATCGTAAGGTCCTTGGCGTAGCCGGTTTCCTCGAGGATCTTGTGCAGTTCCTGCATCGTGTCGGTGACAAAAATTCGTACACCAAACTCGTGATAAGCGCGCTGGATGGCGCGGCGGTTCTTCACAGGGTGCAGGAAGGCCATGCGGGCGCCCGGGAATTTGCGATGGATCAGTTCGATCTCTGGCAGCGATGCCGTATCGAAACTGCGTACGCCAGCTTCCCAGAGGGCTTCGAGCACATGCTCGCCCGGGTTCGCCTTCACGGCATAGAATGGCTCGCCAGGGAACTTTTCCTTGAACCATTTTGCGGCTGCAGTGACCCGCTCCGGGCGGAAACACCATACCGGCAGATCAGGCTGCGCATCGGCAACAATATTATAGGGGGTAGCATAGGAGTGCATGACACCTAACCTCCAAAGGGCTTTTAACCAGCTTTGGGCGTTAGTACAGGGGGCCCCCAGTTTAAGGGTTGGCCCAGATGTCCGCCACATCGATTTCGAGGGGCGATGTAGGGGACTCTTTTCGGTCATGCAAGCAAAAATTTCGGGCAACCTGATATTTTTGTCACCCACACATCACATTGAACGGGTAGGGACCTTGCTTTATGGGCATCAGGCCGGGTGCCAACGCCCCTCAGCCAGATGTCGTTCGCCGGAGCCATGATCGCATGACAGCCAGAATTGGCAGTATTCTTTTCCCCCTCGTTCTTTTGTTCTCGGCTGCGTGCGGCCGGACTGACCTGTCTGATCTGGACACGGGAGACACCATCCCGCCGCCACCTGTCAGCGCAGACGGCACACACAAAATTCGCATAGTCGGTTCCTCCACGGTCGCGCCGTTTGCAACAACCGTTGCCGAGCGTTTTGGGGCGACCACGCGTTATCCGACCCCCATAGTGGAAACCACAGGGACGGGCGGGGGGTTCAAGACATTCTGCCAGAAAATCGGACCGGATCGTCCGTCGATCTCGGACGCCTCACGCATGATTACTGAAAGCGAACAGGCGCTGTGTGCCGAAAATGGGATAACCGAAATAACGGCCTTGTCGGTCGGGTTCGATGGGATTGTGCTGGCCAATGCTCGTCAGGCTCCGACTCTTGACCTGACGAAGGAGGAAGTGTTCCTCGCGCTGGCGGCTCACATTCCAGATGGGCAGGGCGGTTTCCGCCCCAATCCCTACAAGAACTGGTCCGAGATCAGCCCGGACTTGCCTGACGAGCCAATCATGGTGCTTGGACCGCCGCCTACATCTGGCACGCGGGATGCCTTCACCGAGCTCGGCATGGAGCAAGGCGCGCTTGCCTTGCCGGAATTGGTGGAGTTAAAGCAGGCTGACCCGGCAGCCTTCCGGCTGCGCACGCATACGATTCGTACCGATGGTGCGTGGATCGACCTTGGTGAAAATGATACGGCGATCATCCAGTCGCTGATCAAGACACCAACGGCTGTGGGCGTGCTAGGCTATTCTTTTCTCGAGCAGAATGGAGATCGCGTGAAGGCGGCGCATCTGGATGGCGTACCGGTGACCTTCGAGGCCATCGCGTCAGGCGAGTATGGCTTGTCGCGCAGCATGTACATCTATGTGAAGAACCAGAATATCCCGCTCGTACCGGGCCTGACCGAATTCGTTCAGGAATTTGTATCAGACCGCGCCATGGGGCCGGATGGCTATCTGCTCGAAAAGGGCCTGATCCCGTTACCGGATGAATTACGCATTGCCGAGCAGGAGGTGGCCCGACAGCTCGAGACAAGGGTTGCCCGCGAATAGCTATAGGCTGGGCAAGGTTGGCTTCTTCCGGCGGCGCAGCCTGATCTTTTGCCAGAACCGCTTGCGGGCGGGGGCTGGCAGCGGCTGCAAATTCTCGATGAAGGCTTCGGCGCAGGCGCGCCAGCTATAGGTCTCGGCATAGGCGCGGCACGTGGCGCGGCTGAGCGAGAGACAGGCGACAGCGCCTTCGGCAAGATTGCCGCCAGCAGGTGTAATCGTCCCGGCATCGGAGCCCGGGATAACATCGCGCGGACCGGTCGCATCATAGGCCGCAACCGGTGTGCCGGACGCCATGGCTTCCAGAACAACAAGTCCGAATGTGTCCGTCATGCTCGGAAAGACAAAGACATCTGCGCCAGCATAGCAGGTCGCGAGTTCTTCATTGAACTTTGCGCCCAGGAAGACGACGTCTTTATAGCGCTTCTGCAATTCCTCGCGCTGCGGGCCATCGCCAATGATCACTTTCGTGCCCGGCAAGTCCAGTTCGGCAAAGGCTTCGATGTTTTTTTCCACGGCGACGCGGCCGACATTCAGGAAAATCGGGCGTGGCAGGCCCTCAAACGGGTCGCCCGGCTGACCTTCCTCGATGCGGCGCTCCGGGGTGAACATGTTGGTGTCCACACCCCGGCTCCAGGCGACGAGATTGATGAAGCGCTGGGCCTCCAGCTCCTTCACCATGGAGGGGGTCGGTACCATGACCTTTCCGGAATATTTGTGGAACCAGCGCACAAAGGAGTATCCAGCCCGGGTGGGGACCGGTAGTCGCGCTGAAACATATTCTGGAAATCGTGTATGATAGGCGGTCGAAAAGGGGTGTTTCACCATGAGGCACATGGCGCGCCCGGCCATGCCGAGGGTGCCTTCGGTAGCGATATGGATAGCGTCAGGCTCGAATTCGTGGAACCGATCTTCAATCCTGCGCCGGGCGAACAGGGCCAGCTTGATTTCCGGATAGGTCGGCAGTGGCATGGTTCGAAACCCCTGGCCGGGATGAACAATCTCCCAGACATGGCCCATAGCCTCGGTTTCTTCGATCACGCGCTTCATTGTGCGCACGACGCCATTAACCTGAGGATCCCAGGCGTCCGTAACGAGCATGATGCGCATGAGCGCTCCTTCAACAGCCTCAGCCAGTCCCGCGCCAATGTGGCCGTGTTGGTGCACTGCGTAAAGAGGCCGGGATGCGTTGAACTTCTCTCGCATCGGGTCATGTGAAAAGATATAGATAATTCGGAATTGGTGCAGATCGGGGCAGGACTAACCCGTTTGCACCACATTCAGGCTGATAATTGCTCCTACGCCTACAGGCTCACACTTACCGGACCAGTACCCATATGGCTGACACGCTCGCGCTTGAAAAAATTGACTGGCATGCACTCGACCAGATTAAGTTTGCGGATGAGGAGGCCTTGCTGGAGGATCTGCTCAAACAGACACCACTATCCGATGACTTGCGCCAGGCAACCATGCGTCGAGCGCTGGAACTGGTCGAGACCGCCCGTGCGCGTGGCCGCGATAAGGGCATGATGGAAAGCTTCCTTGAGGAGTTTGGTCTGTCGAATGCAGAAGGTCTGGCCTTGATGTGTCTGGCCGAGGCGCTGCTGAGGGTGCCCGACGCCGAAACGCGCGATGAGTTGATTGCAGAGAAAATCCGCTCCGGCGACTGGAGCGCGCACCAAGGACAGTCCGAATCCTGGCTGGTAAATGCCTCCACCTGGGGGTTGATGCTGACCGGGCAAGTAATTGGTGTGCCTGCAAGCCTGAAGAAAGGACCCGCGAAGTTTATTCAGGGCCTGATCCGCGAAAGCGGTGAACCGGTCATCCGCGCTGCCATGATGCAGGCCATGCGCATCATGGGTGAACAGTTTGTTCTCGGACGGACCGTGAAGGATGCCCAGAAGCGCGGACGCAGAATGGTCAAGGCAGGGGATGCAGCGCATTTCAGCTTCGACATGCTCGGGGAAGGGGCCCGCACCGCCGAAGATGCCGCGCGTTACCTGAAAGCTTACCAGCACGCGATTGATGGCGTTGCCGCCGAAAAGGATAAATCCACCGCGCCGGAACAAGGTAATGGCGTATCGGTGAAAATGTCAGCGCTTCACCCGCGCTACGAAGCGGTAAACCGAGCGCGGATCATGGATGAAATGTATCCGTCCGTGCTGGAGCTATGTGAACGCGCAGCGAAAGCCAATATCAACCTCTGTCTTGATGCGGAGGAAGCTGACCGGCTGGTGCTCAGCTTGCAGATTCTTGATCGGCTCGCGCGGGAACCTTCGCTGAGGAACTGGAACGGGCTGGGGCTGGCTGTTCAGGCTTACCAGAAGCGCGCAGGTGATGTGATCGACCGGCTGAAAGATCTCGCCGAGCAGACAGGCCATCGTTTCATGGTGCGGCTCGTGAAGGGCGCATACTGGGACAGCGAAATCAAGCATGCCCACGTCGAGGGCTATCCGAACTTCCCGGTCTTCACCACAAAGGCCGGGACCGACTTCAACTATCTGGCCTGCGCGCGCAAGATGCTGGAAGCCAAGGATGCCATCTACCCGCAATTTGCCACGCACAATGCGCACTCGGTTGCCGCGATCGAGATGCTCGCTGATGAGATTGGGAACTCGACATTCGAGTTCCAGCGCTTGCATGGTATGGGAGAGGCGCTCTATGGGGCTGCCGGTCTAGGCCGCCGCGTACGGGTCTATGCACCTGTCGGTGCGCACAAAGACTTGCTTCCATATCTGGTGCGACGCCTGCTGGAAAATGGCGCGAATACAAGCTTTGTACACTCCTTCCTTGATCCGGACGTGCCGCCTGAACAGGTTGTGGCGGATCCCATCGTCAAGGTGGAGGTCGGTCCCCGACGTCACCCGCGCATCCCGACGCCGCCACGGCTGTATGGCGCTGAACGTCGCAACTCCACCGGTCTCGACCTCAGCCAGCGCAGTGTGCGCGATGAGATGGCCGCCGCGATCAAGAGTTTCCGGGACAGCCCTTCGATTGCGGCTGGACCTATCGTGTCTGGCAAAGCGGTCACAGGTGGTGGAGAGATGATCCGCGTGCCGTTTGATACCGAGACCGTTCTTGGCAGCTGCCGGGAAGCGCAGGATGACGATATCGACCGGGCACTGACAGCGGCGACCCGGTTTCAGCCCGGCTGGGATGAGCTCGGCGGCGCGGAGCGAGCGAAACATCTGCGTGCCATGGGCGACGCGCTTGAGGAAAATGCCGAACGGCTGATCGCGCTGATGGCTCGCGAAGCCGGCAAGACGTTGGCGGATGGTATTGCGGAAGTCCGGGAAGCAGTCGATTTTTGTCGCTACTACGCCATGCAGGCGGAAGCGGAATTCACGACACTGCAGAAATTACCCGGGCCGACTGGCGAAACCAATCACATCTCCCTGCACGGCCGCGGTGTATTTTGTTGCATCAGTCCATGGAACTTCCCGCTGGCTATTTTCACGGGTCAAGTTTCCGCGGCATTGGCTGCGGGTAACACGGTGGTGGCAAAGCCGGCAGAACAGACGCCCCTGATTGCGTTCGAGGCGGTGAAACTGTTCCAGAAGGTCGGGTTGCCAGGTGACGCCTTGCATCTATTGCCGGGCGGGGGGGAATCGGTTGGCGCCAAGCTGATCGGAGACCTTCGTGTATCCGGCGTATGCTTCACCGGCGGGACGACGACAGCCCGGATCATCAACAAGACACTGGCGGACCGCGACGGTCCGATTACACCGCTGATCGCCGAAACAGGCGGTTTGAACAGCATGTTCGTCGATACAACGGCGCTGAGAGAGCAAGTCATAGATGATGTTATTGACTCCGCCTTTGGGTCAGCGGGCCAGCGTTGTTCCGCGCTTCGGATCGTGTTCCTGCCGAACGAGACTGCAGACCATCTGATCGAAGGCTTGATCGGTGCGATGGACGAGCTCAACATCGGTGACCCCGGTCAGCCAAACACCGATTTGGGTCCCGTGATCGATGCAGAGTCCCGCGCTTCCCTTCAGGCCTATGTCCAGATGATGAAGGACGAGGCTAAGGTGTTGCACCAATTGTTGCCCGGCCGGATCGGCGAAACGGGCTATGGGTTTGGTCCCGCGCTGATTGAGCTGAGTTCCATCGACCAGATAACTGAGGAGAAGTTCGGCCCGATCCTTCATGTACTGCGGTACGATCCGGATGACATTGCTGAAGTTGGCGCAATGATGAGAGGCAAGGGATACGGACTGACACTGGGCGTTCATTCGCGGCTCGAAAGCTTTCAGCAGGAGGTGCGCGACGCCTATCCTGTTGGCAATACGTATGTGAACCGGTCAATGACGGGGGCTGTTGTGGGTGTACAGCCTTTTGGGGGAGATGGCTTGTCTGGCACCGGCCCGAAGGCCGGTGGCCCGCACTACTTGCATCGTTTCGCAACTGAGCGCACCCTGACGGTGAACATTACGGCACAGGGCGGGGACGCTGAGTTGCTCAGCCTATAACGGAGTTTTGCATGAAGAGACTTGCCTTGATTGCGTTGACGGGGGCGCTTTTGCTGGCGGCTGGGTGTCAGAAACAGGTTCGGGACTTGTCGGACGTGAGTGAAACGTCAAGTGAGGTTGACGAGGCAGGTGAAGAAGACACCGCGATTGATGTAGCGACAATTGCTTCGGTAGACGAACTTCCCCGCGAGATCATCGTCGATGATGAGTTTCTCAAGGCTGAGGTCACAATTGATGAGGCCGTGTTCTCCAAGGCGCCAGCCATTGGCATGGATCTGGTAGAGAATGCACAAATCCGGATCGAGGCGATGTCGGAAGACGCCCAAGCCTACAAAGCGGCAGACCCGGATTACTTCCGAGCCTATGGCCTACGGATCAATTGGGATATCGTAGCTGAGAGTGGAAATGTTGTGAGCCTCGAAGGCTTCCATTATACGTTCACTGGCGGCGCACATGGAAATTACTTCACCGCTGGACGGCTCTATAACGGAGCGACTGGCGAACCGATGCGGCTCAGCAGTTTTCTTCGTGAACCGCAGGCTGCCATTCAGACGCACATGAATGAAGTATGGACGGAAATAGCCCGGCAAAAAGTCAAGAAGAGCGGAAATGTATCAGACCTTGAGCGTTTCAGGAGCGAGGCGATGGAGCTGGTTAGCGCTGACATGGTTCTGGCGGGGGAAGTGAACTTCGTGCCATCGACTCTGCCCGGCAGGTTCGGCGGGTATGCAGTTCACTTTGCCCCCTATGACATCGGCTCATATGCGGAAGGATCCTATCATGTCACAATTCCTCAATCAGTGTTCCGTGAGTCCGTGAAGCAGCAATATGTATCTTTGTTCGATGGAGAACCTGCCGCCGTTGAACGATTGGGCGAGTAGCGCGAGATTATTCGACCGTATCGTGATCAATCTCGAGAAGTCTCAGACGTGACCCGGTTATTGGTGAGACTTCTACAAGACCCGGCCAGCCCTTGCTGGAACTCAGGGTCGCATAGAGAAGGGCCGCGCTCGGATCAGCGCTCGTCTCAGGCAGGGTGCAAATCGCTACATAGCTATAAGGTGCAAGCGCTTGCGTGCGCAGCTCCGGGTTTGTCAACGCAAAGGTCTGGAAGACGCGTTCGATGCCTGGGGAGGCTCTGTGAAACGGCATCGCGGCAATCTTGTGTGGGGAGCCTGTGTCGGAGATGTATTCCGCCAGCGTGAGAGACAGGCCGAGCGGTGCCATGATCCTAGAGGCCGGTAACGTCTCCAGGCTGGAGAGATCGGCATCCCGGCATGCATCGCCCTCCATGTAATCGATCAAGGTGAGCGCCCGGCCTGTTGGTTTGATGAGCAGGGCGAAGCTGGCCAGCAGGAGCGCGGGCGGCAACAAGACCGCGATGGCTCTTCGTGCGCCCCCATTCTCCCTTACCCTCTCGATGAACAGGGGGAGGAAGAGGGGCAGGAGCGCGGCGGGAAATTTGAAGTTTCGCATTTGCCAGGCTGTGAGCAGTGTGCCCAGCGTAGCTATCAGCAGTAGGATCAGAACGGGAGACCGGTAAGTCTTGGGGTTCATCCATGCGCCGAGTGTGAGCGCCAGTAGAACCATGAAGATGAGCACGAGTAGGTTCTCGCCACGTGCGAAGGCACTCGCAGGTCCCTTTTCCTGGATGACATTCGAGATCCAGTAAGTATGGGCAGTCTCATTGATCATGGTGTAGGGGCCTGCATGGCATTCGGGAAACGCCGTCCACAGAACGCCCAGAACAACAAGCGCACCTGCCACGAGCACTCCTAGTCGCGCGGTCGGGCTGTGCAGGCCAAGACGTTTCCAGATGATAGGCGCACCCGCAGCTACGACTCCAGCCGCTATCAAGGCGCTGGCCCAAGGGGCTGACAGGGCATCGCACTGCGTCTGGAAAAGTGCCCCGCCGGTCAGGAGCAGCCCGGCGGGCAGGGTGAATGCCAACAATGACCATCCAGTGAGGCTCAACCTCGCCACCATGGTTGAATTTGGTGCGAGGGCCGCGTGGATAGCTACTCCTGCAAGGGCGAGCGTAATGTAGGGCGCGCACTCGAGGCCGACAGCGATGGAGAGGACGCTTGCGACGCCGACGAGAATGCCTGCAAACCGATGTTTCGACACGATCCCGAGGCAGAGCGCAAGCAGCAGGACGATCTGCACATTGTGATGGTCGACCCGGTTTGGCATGAACTCGATTACGGCAAACAGGGAGGCGACCGCCGTAGCGCCAATCTGCGGCAGGCTTGGCTGCTCCCCAAGGATCTCCCGGATCAGCCGCACGGCCAGCCACGCATATGCGATGAGCCAGAGCAGTGGAACGACAAAACGAGCTATCTCGAACGCCGCGTCCTGTCCAAAAGCGGGATGGAATAGCCAAGTGACCAGCACATATGGTAGATCAACCAGACGCGACCAAGGTGAGACGTACGACTCCGGCATGGCCAGGAAGGGCCACGTCAAATCATGCCACTCACCATCGCGCAGCAGGTCGGCGATTTGCAGCCGCCGGGCGATGTCGTCAATATCCTGAACCGTGCTGCCATTAACGGCGTCGCCAGCCAGCAGACCTATGGCAATGAGCAGAAAAGTCCCTATCGGCAGCAGTGACGAGAGCCGAGAGCGTAGCGATGTATTTTCAGGTTGCACCGCGTGCTGACTCCCCATCGTCCAGGGGTGCACACTAGGCTGAAAACATGAAGAAAAGCCCAAAACAAGCCCAGAGGGCCGGTGTCAGTCGTTGCAGGCCTGATAGGAAAAGTCTCGCCGGTTGGACCCGTCTTCCAGCGCAATATGCGCTTTCAGAGTGTCGCCCTCGCGTTGGTAGTGAATTAGCTGCGGATAGTCGTGTGCGCTGTTGATGAAAGTAACCGACTGGTCCCCCTGCAGGCTTTCCACGAATTTCGACGGGCCAACGCCCGCCGGATAGACATTGAGCACGTAGAGCGGGCCGGGTTTGATGCGCATCTGCTCAAAAAAGCTCACGCCGCCATCACCCAATGTCACCGCATAGCCGAAAAGATAGCCCGCTTCCGGAATTGACCAGACTTCCTTTGATGTTCCGCTTTCGCTGATCCAACAGCCTGTAATCCACGCTAAAGGGTGCGCGGGCGGACCTGGTTCGACTGGACCGGTTGATGTGCAGCCAGCCAGCGCAAGAAGTCCAAGCAAGCTTCGTTTCATGTGATCACCTGCATTCAGTCGGGGCTCTAGTCCCCTGATACCATGAAATGCGCCATCAGAGTCGTAACCGGCTTGGCGCGTTCATCCTGCCACGCCTCTGCGCGGACCGAACACATGCGCCGCCCCATCTTGGTGATTTCTGCGCGGGCGTAGAGGTCTTTGGCGTGGCCTTGGCGGAGATAGTCGATCGTCAGATTGATAGGCCGCGGCGGACGCTCAAGATGCTCGGTAACCAGAAACACTTGTGCCTGCGATGTCAGTTCCAGAAAGGCGGCGATGGCACCGCCGTGAATGGCCTTGATCATGAAATTGCCAATCAGCTTTTCCTGATACGGCATGATCATGGTCATTTCGTCGCCCATGACTTCGCATCTCAAGCCCATTTCCTGGGCGAGGGGGGTGCGAGCAATGAAGGCGCGGACTTCATCGGCGCGCGTCTGTTCAGTCGTATCCATGTCATTCGCCACTACATCGTCCTCATGCTGTCAACCGAGCGCGGTTTGTTGATGGCGAATGCACCTGCGGCGGTGGCAATCACCTTGTCGCGGCTCTCATGATAGGCCCAAGCGCGGGTGAAGCAGATGTTCCGCGTCACGTGATAGCATTCGGCTTCGCCAATAATGTCGCGTCCCTTGTCAGCCGGGCGCATATAGTCGAGACGCAAGTCCAGTGTCGCCACGAAACGCGGTTTGGGCAGGGCAGAGCTGGCGGCCGTACCGCACAAATTGTCAAGAAATGCGGTCAGGACGCCGCCATGAATCACGCCGGTGTCCGGATCACCCACCAGGCGTTCTTTCCAGGGCTGCAGGCCCCAGACATGACCTTTCTCAATACGGGTAAACCGGAACGCCATGCGGCGTCCCCACGGGATACCGCCACTGATCATGTCTATGTTTTCGTTCATGACCTCCCAAGGCGCGGGAGATGACGCGGCGTCATCGCTCATAATGGTCCTCATTCGTTTGACGAGTCGTTCTGCCCGGATAACATCATTGGCGATAGAGCAAAACAAAGAGCTCATGTGGAGGAAGATGAGATGGCATTTGATGGCGTGACGAAGCCCAAGGTTTGTATCATTGGGGCAGGGTGCTCCGGCTTCACGATGGCCAAGCGTCTGAAGGATTATGACATCCCGTATGATTGTTTCGAGATGTCGGACAATATCGGCGGCAATTGGTATTACAAAAACCCGAACGGCGCTTCGTCTTGCTATCAGTCTCTCCATATCGATACGTCGAAGTGGCGCCTTGCCTTTGAGGATTATCCGGTTCCTGAGGATTGGCCGGATTTCCCCCACCATTCCCAACTGCTTCAATACTTCCACGACTATGTCGATCATTTTGGGTTGCGCGAAACAATCACGTTCAACACGGCGGTGACCGATGTCGCGGACTTGCCCGGCAATCGATGGAAAGTGACGCTATCAACCGGTGAAAGCCGCGAATATGACGCCGTTATCGTGGCGAACGGACATCACTGGGATCCGCGCATGCCGGAATATCCGGGGTCGTTCGATGGTTATCAGGTACATTCGCACAATTATACGGATCCGTTCGAGCCATATGACTTCCGGGGCAAGCGCGCCATGATTGTTGGCGGCGGGAATTCGGCCATGGATATCTCGTCGGAGCTTTCCCAGCGTCCCCTGACCGAGCGCCTGTTTATATCCATGCGTCGAGGTGTCTGGGTCTTGCCGAAATACATGGATGGACAGCCGGCCGACAAGGCCGTGTTGCCAGGCTGGTTGCCATCGGGGATTGGGCGTGCGTTGGCGCGCAAGAAGATCAAGAAGACTATCGGCATGATGGAGGATTATGGCCTACCAAAGCCGGACCATGAGCCGCTCGATGGGCATCCATCCGTATCCGGTGAATTCCTGACGCGTGTCGGATGTGGGGACATATGCCCCAAGCCGGGTATCGAACGTCTTGATGGAGACGGTGTGGTCTTCACAGATGGGACACGGGAGAAGATCGATGCGATTGTCTGGGCGACAGGCTACAATGTGACGTTCCCGTTCCTGAAGCAGGACGATCTGACCCCAAAGGAAAACGTGTTCCCGCTTTACAAGCGTATGGTGAAACCGGGACGTGAGACCATCTTTTTCCTCGGCCTGGCGCAGCCATTGCCCACGCTCGTGAACTTCGCCGAGCAACAATCCAAACTGGTCGGCGCAGCGCTGAACGGCGAATATGCGTTTCCGTCAATCCAGGAGATGGAGCGGATTACAAAAGAAGATGAACAGCAGCATCTTGGCCATTTCTATGACAGTCCGCGTCATCGGATGCAGGTCGATTTCAATCTTTATTGCAAAGACCTGAAGAAAGAGATTGAACAGGGGGCGAAGCGCGGGCGCGTGGTTGCCTGATGTTAACCGGTCGGGGGGTATAAAGAGGGCCCATGACCCGATTGCCTTTCCTGTCTGCCGCCTTATTGCTGGCTGCTTGTGCGTCGCCAGCGCCGGTGAAGATACACTATCCGCCGGCAGAAACCCCTGACGCGTCTGTCGGTGCGGCGCCCGTGGGCACTGTGGCAGAGCAGGGACCCTTCGCTCCGAACGCCTATTTGCGAGCTTGTTACGGGATCCGGGTCTCCAATTCGCCGATCGTGGACAAGGATGGCTGGGTCGTGAACTACAAGCCGATCGTGGTGGTGAACGGCATACCGCTTGCCGCCGCGCCGGCAAATGATGTCTGTCTCACGTCAGGCTTTGGCCAGCGCTTTGGCAGGCGACACGATGGTATCGACCTGCAGTCTCGCCCGGCGGGGACGATTTACGCCAGTGCACCGGGCAAAATCATCGAGTCCCGTGTCTCGACAGGGTATGGCAACATGGTGCTGATCGATCATGGCAAGGGTGTTTACACGCGTTACGCTCACCTCGCCTATATCCAGCCGGGCGTTACCAAGGGCGCAACAATTGGCTTCGGCCAGCCCGTTGGCTTCATGGGGGCCAGCGGCAATGCGACCGCTATTCATATCCACTTCGAAATCCTGACAGGCGACTACAGGAACCCGCGCGGTTCCAAAGGCCTCATGCCGCGTGACCCTTTTTCATTTCCACCTTATGAGTATGCTCAGGCCTATTAGGGACTGGGAGGACGATATGAGGGGGTTTTGGATCGCGGGCATCGTGTCGACGTTCATGCTCGGGGCATGTACGACAGGGCCCATGCCAGACGGAGAGTCGGTTTCGACCAGCGTACCTATCAGTGAGGAAAGCGCTTTCGCGGCGGATTTCGGTATGCTGGCGGATTTGGTGGGGACGCGCTGGTACGGCGAACCAAGTCAGGCAGACGCAGAGCTCGGCCAGCCGGCTGATTATTCCGAATGGAACTGGGATCTGGGCGGTTCGGTTCTGGTCAATCGACACGTGCTGGCGGATGGCTCTTATGGCGGTTTGACTTACGTCCAGAAGAACCAGAAGTCGGAGAAGCTCGACTATGTCTACATTACCAGTGCCGGCTTCCGGACATCGGGCAGCTTCACGCTCAATGAAGATAACAGCTGGACCGCGTATGAAGAGGTGACCGGCCTGAGCGATATTATTGGCGTGCGCTCGACCGGTCGCATGACTGAAGACGGCGCATTGGTGTCGGAATCAGAATTCGAGACTCGTGATGGCTGGGTACCCGGTCACACCTTTCGCTACGAGCCAACCAGTGACCCCATGCCGAATTTGGTGCCCAATCTGGAGATCGAGTGAAGTCTTTCCTTGATCCTGACCTGATTGCGCGAACCTATCGCGATCCGATCGCGGTGGCCGTTCTCTTGGTTGACTTGTTGCCGATCCTTGCGGTGCTCGTTTTCGGCTGGGGCGCAACGCCGCTTGTGGCGCTCTACTGGCTGGAAAACCTTGTCATTGGCATGTTTACCGTATTGCGCATGGTTGCAACGCTCGCCGGGAACATCGTGAACCTGTTTACCGTGCTCTTCATCGTGCCATTCTTTACACTCCATTATGGCATGTTCTGTTTTGGTCACGGCGTTTTCATCCAGGCACTCGCGACGAGCGGATCTACCACTGGCAGCTCCGGTATGCCGGGATTGGTCTATTGGGCGTTGAGTTCGGGGCAGGGGATGGTCTGGTTTGTTGCTGCGATCATTGCGATCAATCTGGTGATCTACTTCACAGACTTTCTTATGAAAGGCGAGTTCCGGGAAACCCAGCCGATTGTTGAAATGTTCGCACCCTATGGTCGGATTGTGACCCTGCACGTGGCCATCATCCTTGGGGCCGTATTCGCGATTGCGACGAACGAGCCGCTTCTGGGGGTCGTCTTCTTGATCTTCCTGCGCGTCGTGTTCGGCGTGATCGTGTCGGCCATGCGCCAACGCAAACTGGACAGGGCTAGCCATGCGCTTATGAAAGAATTCCCGTCAACAGCGTAAAAAGTTGACGGGTGATGACGCCTTGGTCATGATGTGGGGCTTCCCTCAGGAAAGGCGTGTATGAGCTCCATCGTAAAGACACTGGCCGGTTCAACCGGAAAGCGGGCCAGATCCAAGGCTGCCAACCGACGGGCCATCCTGCAGGCGGGGCGCCGCGTGTTTGCGCGGATCGGCTTCGAGGCCACGACGGTACGCGACATTATCCGGGAAACCGAACTCGCCGCTGGCACCTTCTACAACTACTTCAAGTCGAAAGAAGAGGTGTTCGAAGCGATTGCCGAAGATTCCACGCATCGCTTCCGTTCACGCCTGCAGGATGTTCGCGCCTATGCCACGGACTTCGAAACCTATGTCCATGATGCCTATCGGGCCTATTTCGGTTTCATCGCGACCGAGAATGAAGAACCGATCCGCAATGGCGCGCCGCATCTGGCCCTGATCGGCGTACGAGTTGATACGCCCGAAATGCTGGCCGTGGCAGAAGAAATCCGCGCCGATCTGGAACATGTCCTGTCCGGCGAGGGCGGCCCCAAGATCGACACAGCCTATCTGACGGCGGCGGCCATCGGAATTGCCCGTGAAATGGGTGAGCACATGTTGCTGCGCCGCCCGGTAGATGTTGACGGTGCAACGGAATTCGCGACGGCCTTGCTGCTGGCGGGCGTGCGGGAGATTGCCGCGAAGTAAGGAGAAACGCCTCTTGGCGCGGACGCGCTTGCAAGGCTAAGCTTTTTGTCAACAAGACAGGACGGGAGGCGACCATGAGCCTGCAGCAGATAATCACCAAATTCATCTTCAAACTGCCGGACGGCCTGCTGGTGCGCATGGCCGGCGGCAAGCCGGTCGAAGTGCGGGGCCGCGTCCTCGAGCCGCAATTGCAACTGGTTGCATGGAATGGCCGCAACGCACCGCCGATGTCGACCTTGGAACCGGAAGTCGTGCAGGCGGCTGTGAAAGAGCAGCTCGCCATGTTGGAAGCTCCGCTGGAGCCTGGCGTGACGACGGAGAATTTTACCATTCCCGGGCCCGACCGTAACGAAATTCCGGTGCGCCTCTACAAGCCATCCGGCCAGGATTCCTCTGTGCCATTGCTGGTCTATTATCATATGGGCGGCGGCGTGGTTGGCGACCTTGAAACCTGCAATGCATGGTGCTCGATCCTTGCTTCCGTCACCAAAGGCCCGGTCCTGTCGGTCGACTATCGGTTGGCCCCACAGCACAAGTTTCCGGCTGGTATCGATGACTGTATCGCCGCGTATGAATGGGGCGTGCGCAATGCTGGCAAGTATGGTGCGCCCGAAGGCATGGCGGCCGTGGGCGGGGACAGTATGGGTGGCAATTTCTCGGCCATCATCTCTCAGGAGATGCAACGCGAACACAAGCCACTGCCCGTCTATCAATTGCTGATCTATCCGGCCGTGGACATGGTCGAGGAATTCCCGTCGCGCACCGAGTTCGGAGAAACCTTCTCTCTCAGCACAGACACGATGAACTGGTTCATGGAGCAATACCTGCCGGACGATTTCGACATGTCCGATCCGCTCCTGTCGCCGGGGCAGACCGCCGAGCTGGAAGGGTTGCCCCCAGCGATCATCATTACTGCGGGGCATGATCCATTGTGCGATGAGGGCGATGACTATGCCAAGCGCCTCAAAAGTGCGGGCGTGAAGGTCACTCACAAGCGCTATGATACGCTACCTCATGCCTTCACGGCCTTTTCCGGTTTCTCGCCGGGCTCTCGCAAGGCATGTCTGGAAATCGCCAACATGGTGAAAGACCTCGTCTCAAAATTATGAAGGCCCTCGTCTGTAATACGGTGACGGACGATTTTTCTGGACTGTCGGTTCAGGATGTTCCAGTGCCCGTGGTCGGGGAAGGGGAAGTGCTGGTGCGCGTAAAGGCAGCCAGCGTGAACTTCCCAGACCTGCTGATGAGTCAGGGCCGGTACCAGATGAAACCGGAGTTGCCCTTCACCCAGGGCATGGAATGCGCCGGAATCGTCGAAACCGTTGGAGAGGGCGTCTCCGCGTTTTCACCGGGTGACCGGGTGGTCGGCGGCAACAAGACTGGAGCCTTCGCAGAATTTGCGTTGCTGCCCGCCTCCAGCCTGTCTCTTGTGCCGGACAATATGGGATTTGCGGAGGCGGCAGCCTATCCTGCAGCCTATCTGACCGCCTATGTCGCGCTCGTGCGGCGGGCCAATTTGCAGCCCGGTGAGACATTGCTCGTGCACGGCGCAAGCGGCGGCGTGGGTATGGCGGCCGTCGATGTCGGAAAGCTGCTCGGCGCAACCGTGATTGCGACGTCTGCATCGGACGCCAAATTGGACAAGGTCATCGCGCATGGAGCAGACTATGCCATCAACGTGGCGCAAGGCTTTCGCGACAAGGTGAAAACGCTCACAAGCGGGCGCGGAGCAGATGTCATCTTCGACCCGGTTGGCGGCGATGTGTTTGACGAGAGCGTTCGCTGTATTGCATTTGATGGACGTTTGCTCGTGGTCGGGTTCACGTCCGGGCGCATACCGGAAGTCAAAGCGAACATGCCCCTGATAAAGGGGTTCTCCGTGGTCGGCGTACGGGCCGGGGAGTATGGCCGTCGCTTTCCGGAGCGCGGCAAGGAGAATATGGAAGCAATTTGGAAATGGGCAGCAGAGGGCAAGACCCGGCCGCGTATCCATGCCGAGCTTCCATTGGAAAACTGGCGGGAAGCCTACCGCTTGCTCACTGATCGCGAGGTTGTGGGCAAAGTGGTCATCAAGCCCTGAATAGAAAATAAAAGAGGAAACGAAGATATGTCGACACTCCCTGAAAAAGGCCTGCAACTACGCTCGCTGATCAAGCCGGAAGGCGAACTTGAACTGTCCCTGGTTGAGGTAGACCTACCAACGCCCGGACCCGGCGATGTGATCATCAAGGTCGAGGCGACCCCGATCAATCCATCCGATCTCGGCCTGCTGATTGGTGCAGGAGATATCCGCACGGCGGTACAGAGTGGCACGGCGGATCGCCCAGTCATCACGGCAAAAGTACCCGAAGCTGGTCTGCGTGCGATGAAGGCCCGGATCGGTCAGTCACTTGGTGTTGGAAATGAAGGTGCCGGTACGGTTGTCGCCGCAGGCGAGTCCGAAGCGGCGCAAGCCTTGCTCGGCAAGCGCGTTACGGGCCTTGGTGGTGAATTCTATTCCGAATACCGCATGCTGAATGTCGGTCAGGTCATGGAATTGCCGGAAGGTGCCACGCCCGAGCAGGGTGCGTCCTGCTATGTGAATCCGCTTACGGCACTGTCTTTCGTCGAGACTATGCGCGAAATGGGTCATGAATCCCTCGTGCATACGGCCGCTGCATCCAATCTCGGCCAGATGCTGAATAAGATCTGTATCAAGGATGGCGTGCCGCTGGTGAACATCGTCCGCAAGGAAGAGCAGGCCGAAATCCTGCGTGATATCGGCGCCAAACATATCGTCAATTCTACGTCGCCAACCTTTATGGAAGACTTGATCGCGGCGCTGATGGAAACCGGTGCGACGCTCGGCTTTGATGCGATTGGCGGCGGACCGCTCGCCGGACAATTGCTCATTGCGATGGAGGCGGCCGCCAGCCGCAAGATGAAGGAATACTCGCGTTATGGCTCCGGCCAGCAGACGCAGGTCTTTATCTATGGCCGGCTCGACATGTCACCGACCCAAGTGCCTCCGGGCGTAGGGTTTGCGTGGAACCTTAGCGGATATCTGCTGACGCCATTCCTGCAAAAGGCCGGCAAGGAAGTCCGCGCCCGCATGTACAAGCGTGTGATGGATGAGCTGACGACCACGTTCGCCAGCCATTACACCAAGCGCATCTCGCTCGCTGAGGCGCTTAACCTTGAAACGCTGAAAGCCTATGACGCCAAGGCGACTGGCGAGAAATACCTGATCACGCCGAACCGATAATATCCCAATGGTTGTATAACTCATCCCCCTTTGGTAGTTTGTAATAGTATTACCAAAGGAGGGTCGCATGGGTCAAAGAGTCTGGGTAACTGTTGCGGTCGCACTGACAGTAGGATTTGGAACGGGTTTATATGCCGGGCCATACTTTGTCTCGTCATCTGAGACTGACGGCAATTCATTCGATCTGTCCTCCTTGCCTGACGAACTCCGGCAGAAGCATCGCGATCCAGACTATTTGCTATCCGAGATCAAGAATTACGAGCTCATGACGGAAGCTTTGGCTCGTCTGGAGGCTGAGCAGTCGAGCCGCGAAAGTCTTGTTCTGCCAGAAGGGATGACATCGGTTCCACTTGGGCAGCTCTACCTGCCCGACGACGAGGTTCATTGGCCGGAAGACGTCAGCGGAGACGTGGGCGCAGCACTGGACGCTGCCAAAAATGGGTGGGTCATCCTGAACTATTGGGCGAGTTGGTGCGCGCCCTGTGTACATGAGTTACCGGAAATGGGAGAGGCAGCGCCTTTATATGCTAAGAGGGGCGTCACGCTGATTGCTGTGAATACTGACCCGACTCAGACAGATTCAAGGGACTCTATCCGCGCCCTCTTTAGTAACCGCAATGTCGATCATCTTGAGCCGCTGATTGCAGAGGGTGAGGGTCTGGAGTCACTTCTGGCTGCGAGCGGCCAATCGAAATCGAAGCTTAGTTTGCCTACAAATATTGTGTTCGCGCCGGGCGGAATTCCCTACGCCATGTTTCAGGGCGGAGATACGAAAGCAACCGAAGCTTGGACAGCACCGGAAACTTTGGAGTTCCTGGAGATTATAGTCAGGGCAGACTAGCCGATCCTGTCATGCGTGATGCATATGGCATGATCGGCATCTTTCAGGACGACAATGTCGGCTGTTTGCTTCAGCGGCGCGATATGGTCGCGCAAATTGGGCAGATTGATGCGGTCCCAGACGGATTTTGCAAAGTCGAGAAGTTCCGGTTCCGTCATGTGAAGAAAGTTTGCATAAAAAGAACTCGGGTCAGTCTCTGCCGCGCGCCAGAGGCGATGGAAGCGTTCCGTATACCAAGTCAGCAAGTCGTCTTCTGATGCATCGAGATACACAAGATAGTCCGGCTCCCGCGCAGGACGCGGAGGCGGCGACAATGGCTGGAAGCCAAGGCCTTCGAGGATCAGTATATCGGGCTGTGCAATGGTTCGCGTCATGCCCGGGTCGACGTCGTAGGTGACATGGCTATAGCCGGGAAAGTCGGCTGTGCCGGTTGAGAGGGCGGCGATTGCGTCACCCAATGCCTCGGCATTGTAAGTTTCTGGAAAGCCCTTGCGGAGCGTCAGGCCGCGTTCTTCCAGAATTGTGTTCGGATAGAGAAACCCGTCCGTCGACACGGTTTCCACCGTATGTGCCTCGGCTAGGACTGCAGCAACCTGGTTGGCGAGTGTCGTCTTGCCCGAGGCAACCGAGCCAGTCAGGCCAATGACGACGCCCTCATGGCGACCCGAAACTCCGGACAGGCGTTCCCCCAATGCGGTAATGCCGAGGACATGTTCTTTAGATTGGGTCGTCATGAGGCGTGAGGCTCCGGGCGGCGATTGCGTGCCCGAAGCCTAGTGTTGCTTGCGCGACTGTCCAGCCTGAAAGGCGTCAAACGGTGCGCTTGGCCTTGTCTTGTGCATTGGTGGCTTCAATCGCGTCTCGGGCGGCTTGCCATTCGGCGTCGCCCCATGCGGTCAGCTGAGCGAAGTTTCCGCCGGATGCATTGTACATCGCTCCGTCGATCGCGATGGTTTGTCCATTCACATATTCCGCGCCAGACGCCATCAGGAACACGGCCAAATTCACCAGTTCATGCATCTCGCCAACGCGGCCCATCGGATTGGCGGCGCCGGAATCCATGCGCTTGGCGCCTTCGGCATCCGGAGCCAGCCGCTTCGACATACCTTCCGTCGGGAAGGGGCCCGGCGCAATGGCGTTGAAACGGAGGCCGTAGCGCCCCCATTCCACGGCGAGGCTCTGCGTCATCGTGTTGACGGCTGCCTTTGACATGGCCGACGGCACCACGAATGGCCCACCATTCCAGACCCAAGTCGTCAGGATTGAACAGACGCTGCCCTTTTGACCCTCCTTGATCCAGCGTTTGCCGATGTCGTGGGTCATGTAGAAAGTGCCGCGGAACACGATATTGGAAATCGCATCGAAGCCCCGAATTGAGAGATCTTCGGTCCGGCTGATGAAATTGCCCGCCGCATTATTGATGAGGCCGGTCAGCGCGCCGTGCTTGCCCCAGATATGATCATTCATGTCGGTGATGGCTTCCGCCACGCGGATGTCGCAGGCATGCGGCACGACCTTGCCGCCATGCTTGTCCATCAGCTCACCTGCGGTGTCTTCGCAGACCTGTCCACGCCGTCCGCAGATATGCACTTCCGCGCCAAGCTTCAGGAAGCCTTCGGCCATTTCCTTGCCGAGTCCCGTGCCGCCGCCTGTTACCAGAATGCGTTCCCCGGCCATCAGGCCGTCGCGAAACATAAGTTTTGTCATGTCCATTGAATTCCTCCCGGTTTGTTTTTCTGATATGAGTATAAGTCGGTTGAGCGGGGAGGCACCCATGAATCGTGCATTGGCTATCGTTGCCGTCGCGGCATTTGCTGCGGGTACAGCCCAGGCGGGGCCGCTCGACGTTTTCGGCACTTTTGTGACGCAGGAAGAAAATTCCCACATCCGGATTTCCGATTGCGGGGACGGAACGCCTTGCGGCGTCATCGTATGGATCGATCCGGCGAGTGTGTCTGGCGACGCGACCCCCGAAACGGCGACCGATGCCAAGGGCGCAAAAATCCTTGGCCTGACTATGCTTGAAGGGTTCAAGCAAAAAGCCAAAGGCTGGACAGGCGGCACGATATACAATCCGAAGGAAGGCAAGACCTACGGGTCCAAGATCAAATTGCTGGCCGATGGTGTACTGGAAGTGAAGGGCTGCATCGGCCCGATCTGCCAGACGCAGCATTGGGCGCCGGTTGAATCTACTTCCGGAATGGCAGACTGACGAGTCGCCACAGGACCCATATAGGGATCACCACCGCCGCACCCGCCAGGGCTGGTTTCCAGAAATTGCGCACTGCCCAGCCAAGCGCCGCCATGGTCGTGCTTGCAACATTTGCGATGGCCGCGCCCATGTCGACGTCCGGATTGGACGGATTGAACTGGGACGCCAGCACGAAGAAGCCGACCAGAATGCAAAGGCCGAGCAGCTTCAGCGATCCCCAGACCGAGATGCCGAACAATCGCGCGAGCAAGGAGCGTGGAGGCGCTTTGACCGGTGCGCGGGGCGGCAGAGGCTCCGGCACCGGCTCAACTGTCACTTCCGGTAGTTCTGAGTTGGGATCTGTCGACATAGTATATGGTGGGGCCTGTTAGTCGTTGGCCGCCTGCTTCTGGATTTCAACCTGGTGCGGATAGGGTATCGAGATGCCTTCCCGGTCAAAGGCTTCCTTGACTGCCTTCATGAGGTGGAATTTGACGTCCCAGACATCGGCCGCTTTCACCCAGCTGCGTGTGGCAATGTCGACCGAACTGTCTCCAAGATTAACAACCTTCACGAAGGGTTCCGGATCCCGGAAGATACGGTCATCTGCTTCAATCACCTGTTTGATGATGGCGATAGCCTTGTCCATGTCGTCATCATAGTCGATGCCAAAGGTCACATCGGCGCGGCGGGTGTCGTATCCGGAATAGTTCTCGATGACGCCATCAATGGCCTGACTGTTTGGCACGAGGACTTTCACATTGTCGACTGTGGCCAGGACAGTCTGGAACAGATTGATGTCTTTAACGGTGCCGGCAACGCCAGCGGCCTCGATATAGTCGCCGAGCTTGTAGGGGCGAAACAACATGATCATGACGCCTGACGCGATATTGCCGAGGGCGCCCTGCATGGACAGGCCAATGGCAAGGGTCAGCGCGCCGAGTACGGCGACGAAGCTGGTGGCCTGAACCCCGAAGACCTGCAGCACGGCAATCAGCACAGCAGCCGTGATGGCCCACCGGACAAGAGAGGCAAAGAAATTGCCGAGCGTATCGTCAATACCTTCGCGCTTCAGCGCTGCGCTACGAACGAGGCCCGCCAACCAGCCGGCGATGCGTAGACCGATAATCAGGACCAGCAAAGCGCCAAGTACTTTCACGCCGAATGAAATGATGAAGGGGCTGTATTCGCTCCAGAGCGCGGCTGCAGTCAGCTCTTCAGGCATGGAGGTCTCCTTTTTACTGTCAGGGCAGGCTAGTCTTCAGTCTCTGTAATGTCTGATTGTGACGCGTGTTCCGGTCTCGACTCAGCAGGTGGCCGGTAAGCCATGTTGACCTGATGCGGGAAGGGGATGGTGATCCCTTCGCGATCAAAGGCTTCCTTGACGGCCTTTGTGATGTCGGCGCGGACCTGAACGAATTCGGGCGTCGCCACAAAAGCGCGCAGGCGCAGCCGAACGCTCCAATCAGCAAGCGTATGCACGCCGACCCAGGTTTCATCCTTGGCCAGAATACGCGGATGCTCATTCGTCGTGTCCAGCAGGGTTTTGAGCGCATGATCCATATTGTCGTCATAGGAAATGTCAAAGTAGAGATCGAAGCGACGACGTGTCTGGCGTGTGTGATTGACCAGCGGATCGCCCCAGACCTTGTCATTGGTGACCGAGACGATCTTGTTGTCGATTTGCTTGAACGTCGTTCGGAAGGGTGTGATGTCAGTGATTTCGCCGTCCATGCCTGCTAGGGTGACGAAATCACCAATTCGGAACGGCCTGAAAATGGCCAACATGACTCCGGCCGCAACCGCCTTCAGCGTGTCCTGAAGCGCGAGGCCAATGGCCAACGCTGCGCCGCCCAGCAGCGCCGCCAACGATGCCGTCGGGAAGCCGAGTTGGGTCAGTGCCAATACGATCGCAACGGCGAAGATCAGATATTTCAGGAGCGAAGCGGAAAAGGCAAACAGCGTATCATCGGCCCCGTGACGCATATGAGCCTGATTGCCCATTTTCCGCATTGATCGGGCAACCCAGTTCGCGAAGGTCACCGCAATGATCAGGATCGCGACCGCAGCGAAGGCGCCTGGTCCGCGCTTGTCTATGATCGCTTCCCAGTCATAGCCCGCGAGCCCAAGGGGCAGGGGAGACATGAAAATCAAAGCGAAAACGCGAGAGACTGAACTGGCAATATCCCAACTCGACCCCTCGAATGATTTGTCCTTGGCGGTCACGCGCTTCCCAAAGGCGGTAATGATGCGTTTGACCATGCCCGAAAGAAACCAGATCAGGATACAGGCCAGGACAACGGCGCCCCACTTCTCCATGAATGGCCAAGAACTTGCCAACCAGACAGGCCAGTCAGTGGTGTCGATATCGGGCAGGGCGATTGTCGTGAAATCCATAAAGTGGCCGGGCTCGTTGTTTCTATGGGCAAAAGAGCGTCAGTTTGCGCCGCTTGTCCAGTTTGCTCAGGCGGGTATGACTGATCCGTCGGCACCCCGAAAGAGGCGCAAGCAGAGAATGAGGGTAAGCACCCCTGCGCTGATAATGGCGAGCCAGTTCATCTCCGTCACATACCAATTGTTCAGGACGATCCCGATCATGCCCCAGCCCAGGGCAATGAAATACCACCAACTGCGGCTAACATAGCGGGCGAACATCCACGCCGAAATGCTGGCGGTCACCAGCGTGATCCAGAGCATTTGCCACGGAAAATCAGTCGCCCCGAGGCTCGAGAAGCTGCGCAGGGTCAAGGGAACAGAGATCGCGATGGCGACGGTAATCCAGCCAGACAGCATGGCGGCGGTAAGATCTGCGAGAGCTTTCTTGGGACTCCAGCCAGTTTCACGCAAACGGTCCATGCGAAATGCTGCCGTCCATACGGCAATGGCGATTGGAAAAAGGAGCAGGAAATCCAGGGGTTGAGACGCGATCAACTGCGCACTGATCATCCAGACGATGTTGAACGCACCAGCCCAGGCAAGGGGTACCGCAATTCGCTCCATCCAGGGCTCGCGGGCACGCCAGTAGGAAATGCCGAACAGCAAATAGGCGAGGAAAATCACGCTCCAGATTGAAAAGAACGCCGGCAAGGGCTGTTCCGGAAGCGTCATGTCACGAGTGGCGTTTCCAATCGGTGTGCCAATGCCCAGTGCAGGCGCGAGCGCGCCAGACAGGGGCTGAAGCACGCCGAGAAGAATCACGATTACGGGCAAATATGTTTTCATGTTTTCCATATGAGCTGAATTTCAAATGGGGCAAATCCGCGGCGTGTGAAAAAAGTGGGATGCAGGCTGGCGTTTTCACGTTATACGCCCCGATCTCTGCGGAGACTCACAAGAGGAATTTGCTTATGGCAAGGACACCTGCGGCCAAGAAGGCCCCTGCAAAACCGGCCGCCAAGAAGGCGACCACCACGGCCAAGACGGCCACCAAGAAGCCTGCTGCCAAGACGGCCGCTGCGAAGAAGCCAGTTGCTCGCAAGGCAGCTGCGCCGAAAGCCGCCCCAAAGGCGACGGCTGCAAAGACGCCAACCACGGTGACGATGCGCCAGCTGTCGGCAGAAATGGCTGAGGCTCATGGTCTGACCAAGAAGCAGTCGGAAGAAATCTTCTCCGACCTGGCTGATCGGATCACCAAGCGCCTGAAGAAAGGCGAACGTTTCCGTCTGAACGGTCTCGGCACGCTGGAAGTGCGCAAGCGCCCGGCACGCATGGGCCGCAACCCGGCAACGGGTGAATCCATCAAGATCAAGGCGTCGAAGAAAGTTGCTTTCCGCGTCTCTAAGGAGCTGAAAGAGTCCGTTTAAGGACTTTCGGTTTCAATATGTTTCGAAAGGGCCGGGTGCATGTCATCCGGCCTTTTTTTATTCTTGCAGCATTGCCTCCAGAGTCTCCAAACGGTCCGCCTCGTTTGCGGGCTTGTCCCAGCGGATGCGGTTGATGCGCGGAAAACGCATTGCGATGCCGGATTTGTGACGGGCCGAGCGCTGCAGGCCTTCAAAGGCCACTTCCAGAACAAGTGATGGCGTCACGGAGCGCACAGGTCCGAAACGCTCGACCGTGTTGTCACGGACGAATTTGTCGAGCTGTTTCAGCTCCTCGTCGGTAAAACCGAAATAGGCCTTGCCAACGGGCGTCAGCCGATCCTCGCCGTCTTCATCGCGCCAGACGGCGAAGGTGAAATCGGAATAGAAACTGGAGCGGCGGCCGTGGCCGCGTTGCGCATACAGCAAGACCGCATCGACGAGCCAGGGGTCTCGCTTCCATTTATACCAATGCCCCTTGACGCGGCCGGGCACATAGGGGCTGTCCCAGCGTTTCAGCATCAGGCCTTCGATCTCCGGGGCAGGGGGCTCCATGCGGTGCGCGTCCAGCGCCGTCAGGTCGGTAACGGGCACGAGCGGCGACAGGTCAAAGCGTGGGCTGGCCGTTTTCGCGATGAAATCTTCCAGGCGTTCCCGGCGTTCGCGAAAGCTCAGGGGGCGGATATCTTCGTCTCCAGCCTGCAGCAGGTCATAGGCGCGGATGAAGGCCGGGCGCGCATCCATCTGCTTTTTCGAGACGGTCTTGCGGTTCAGTCTCTGCTGCAACTCATTGAACGGCGCGACGCTATGCCCATCCTCCCCGCGCACCAGCAATTCGCCATCCAGCGTGCCTTCAAAACTCATTGCGGCCAGCACATCCGGAAAAGTATGGGAGATGTCGTCTCCCGTGCGGGTATAGATCCGCCGCACGCCGCCTTCGCTGCTGGCCTGCACACGGATGCCGTCATATTTCCATTCGGCGGCAAAGGCGTCGGCTGTGATCAGGGCCGGGTCCACCGCATCGGGATTATCGCGCTCGGCTTTCGGCACCAACGGATGCGCCAGCATGACCGGTCGGAAGGGCGCCTTGATGTCCGGCTCGGGGCGGCCGGTCTTGCCTTCGAGCCAGGCGAACAGGCTCTCATAGGGCGGGGCGAGGCCGTGCCAGATCTCCTCGATCTCGGTCACGTCCACGCTGCCGAAATCCGCGAGCGCCAGTTTGGCAAGCCGGGCGGAGACGCCGATGCGCAGGCCGCCCGTGATCAGTTTGAGCAGCGCCCAGCGGCCGGTCGGGTCCAGCCCGTCGAGCCAGTTGGCGACCAGTCTCTGCGCCTCGGGCCGTGTCACGCCGTCCAGCGCTTCGACAATCTCGGCCAGCGGCGGCGGGCGGTTCGCGCGCCGCTCGCCCGGCCAGACGAGGCTGACGGTTTCGGCCATGTCGCCGACATAGTCATAGGACAGGCGGAACAGTTCGGGGTCCATCCGGTCGGTGACCAGTTCGCGGATCGCGGCGGGCTTGATGCTCTTCAGGTCGAGGTCGCCGGTCAGCGCGCCGAGGGCATAGCCGCGGTCGGGGTCTGGCGCGCTGCGAAAATAGGATACGATCAGGCGTAGCTTGCCGTTACGCGAAGGCGTTAGGATTAGTCGGTCAAGAAGCTCTGCGAAGGCCTGCATGCGCCTAAGATAGAGCCGCCGCGCCAAGAATCCATCTAGGGGAGTCCTCCATGAGCCTGAAACTGCACCACCTCAACGCCTCGCGCTCGCAGCGCATTGTCTGGCTGCTGCTCGAACTCGGCGTGCCGCACGAGATTGTCCACCATAGCCGCGACCCGGAAACTCGGCTGGCCCCGGCGGCGCTGCTCGCCATTCACCCGATGGGCAAGTCGCCCCTGCTGGAAGATGGCGACACGGTGATCGCGGAGACCGGCGCGATTGCCGAATATTTGCTGGCCAGACACGACCCGGACCACACGCTACACCCGCGCGCGGACTCGGCTGATTTCCCGCGCTACCTGGAATGGGTCCATGCCGCCGAGGGCGCGATCTTCCTGCCGGGCCTGTTCCGCTTCTACCTGATGAATGCGGGCCTGCTGGACACGCCGCTGGCCGCCTCCATGGAGGCCGAACAGGCCAAGGCGATGAAGACGATCGAGGGGCACCTGGCCAAACATGCCTATTTCGCCGGCGACAGCTTCACCGCCGCCGATTGCCTGATGGCGTTCCAGGTCCAGTCCGCCGCGGCCATGGGCGCGCTGAAAGCCTTGCCCGCGACCAGGGCCTGGCTGGAAAAAGTGCAGGCGCGCCCGGCCTACAAGGCGATGCTGGACGTGGGGGTCTAGGGACCCACGGCCGACATGTCCGCCGCTCCGGTGGAGGCTGGGGGTTCTTGCCGTTAGACCGCGGAGCCCCGCGCCTGTGCTTCGACTTCGCTCAGCATGAGCGCGTCAGGATTTCCGCACAAAGCCAACTCATCCTGAGCGAAGTCGAAGGATGATGGGGGCGGGGGCAGCAGTCAAAGCCGGACTGGCGCGAGCCATCCGGGTATCTCGTAGCCGGCCCCTCACAGAGCCGTCGGCGCGGCGGGCGCCGTGGCGCTCCGCCTGATGATTTGGAATGGCTACGGAATGGAGCGTTACCGCCCGCCGCGCCGGACAGGAGTTTCGGCGAGCACCCTCATGGGGGCCCATGGTCCCGGGTCTTCGTTAC